>Ga0307515_10002464_pt1 | contig 40245 bp, 34 predicted proteins | sample 17_EM_MG_FD_194513 | JGI IMG/M metagenome (GOLD analysis project Ga0307515, IMG submission 194513) | Populus trichocarpa ectomycorrhiza microbial communities from riparian zone in the Pacific Northwest, United States - 17_EM | ecosystem: Host-associated > Plants > Roots > Unclassified | place... | reverse complement strand
AGGCTCGAGCGGCACCTGGGCTCCGCGCGCCAAGTAGGCGATCGCGTGGTACCAGCCCGCGAGGGCGAGCAGATCCAGCAGTTGCGCGTCGGTGAAGTGTGCCGACGCCTCGGCCCACAGTTCATCGTCGACGGTCGAGGCGTCGTGCAACGCGTCGACAAAGCGCAGCACCGCCCGGTCTCGCGGCTGCGCCCAGCAAGCGTCCTCGGGGCCGCCGCGCGCCAGCGAGCTGACCTGTTCCGCGGTGAAGCCGGCCGGAGCGGCGAAGCGCGACACGTGCACGCCGAACTCGTAGTCGCAGCCACAGCGGGCGGAGACCCGGTCGATGACCAGTTCGCGGGTGCGCATGTCGACCGAGAGCCGCCGGCTGAGGAAGTAGCCGCCCAGCCCGTGCATAGACGCGCCGGTCAGCGGCGTGTTGTGGGCCAGGGTGCGGAACAGCGCGATCGGCGGCCCGAACCGCCGCATCGGGCTGAGCGCCTCGGTGACGGCCGCGTCGAAGGGTTCCTCCAGCGGGGTAATGCGCATGCCGAACCTCCCGGGAGTGCTTCGGTTTCCGAAGCAGACGCTACCCGGCGCTTGTCACTCCCGCAACGACGCCGCCCAGCGCTGCGCCCAGGACTCCAGCGGGCCGAACGCCTCGCCGAGCTCCCGGCCGAGCGGGGTCAGCTCGTACCGGCCGTCGCCGGTGCGGCCGACCAGCCGGACCTGCTCCAGCTCCACCAGCCGCTCGCCGAGCACGCTCGAGGACATGCCGTCGCACCGGCGCTGCAACGGCCGGAAGCCCTGCGGCCCGTCGCGCAGCTCCCACAGGACGCGCAGCGTCCAGCGCCGGCCGAACAGATCGAGGGCGGCCATGATCGGCCGCCCCGTCGTCGAGCCACGGACCTCATGACCTGGCTGGGGAGCTGACACGCGACCAAGCGTCTCATCCACCCTCAGCCGGGGCGATCGGCAACACGTATCGCCGGTCGGTGAGTCCGGAAAACAGGCTTGCCGCGGTCTGTTCGGCGCTCTGGCCGTCCGAGTCCAGGACGTGGCCCTCCAGCCGTCCCAGATCGCGGAACGCCCCGTACAGGCCGACGATCGGCTCCACCTCGGTGAGCTGGCGTCCCTCGCGGGCGGTGGCACGGGCCAGCGTGACGTCGAGGCTGGGCCGGAGCACCGCGTACGAAAGAGTGATGTCCTGCTTCTTGCAGGCTGTCTGGAACGGCTCGAGCATCCAGGGCCCGAGCACCCCGTCGGCGATGACGTCGTAGCCGCCGCGGGCGTATTCGCAGGCCGCCGCGACCAGTACGGCCGTGACCACCTCGTTCTGCTTCCCCGCCGCCGGCAGGTACGGCGGCACGAAACCGGCCCGGATCCACACGTAGAAGCTGTCGGTGTGCAGGTGCACGGTCGCTCGGGATGCCGTGGTCGCGAGGATCTCGGCGATCGTCGACTTGCCGGCTCCAGGCGGCCCGCCGAGCAGCACCAGTTCGCCCGCGCTTTGCGTTGTCATGGGGAGTTCTCCATCCCGGTCGGCGATGTCCGACGCGAAGGGTAATCGCTGAAAACGGGACTTTTCGCCGCGAGGACGGCACGAATTTTGTCAAGGCCCGCGGCGGGTGGGTCACCGGTGCTGTCCCGGGACGGGCGGGGGCCGAGAGGATTGCCGATTCGCGCTGGCGCGCCGAGCCGCGCCGTACAGTCAAAATGCCGTTCGGGACGGAGCGATCATGGTCACTCTGGTCATTGAATTCTTTTACGCACTGGTTTTTCTGCAGTCTCTGGTGATGTTCCTGCGCGGCCGTGATCCGGTGCAGCGGGATCTGACGCTGGTCTTCGCCCCGCTGACGTCACTGCTGGTGCTGGAGTTGATCCAGCGCTCGCCGGGGGTCGGCGAGTTGCCGCCGGCGGTCAGCTACGTCGCGGTGACGTCGCTGCTGGCGCAGCCCTATCTGACGATGCGGCTGGTGCGTACGCTGCGGCCGGTCCCGCCCTGGGCGATGCACCTGACCGTCGGCGTCTTCCTGGCCACCACGATTCCGTTCTTTCTCACCGGCGGCCGCCTGCCGCTGCTGACGCTGGCCGTGGTGGTCTGCTTCTTCGCCGTGCAGGGCGGCGCGGCGACGTTGCTCGTCCGGGAGGGGCTGCGCCGCGCAGGCGCCCCGCGGGTACGCCTGCTGCTCGCCGCGACGGCGACCGCCGTGCTCGGCCTGTGCCTGCTCACCGCCGGGGCCGGCGCCTCCGCCGGGCGCGCGGCGCAGCCCCTGCACATCGCCAGCGAGGCGCTCGCCCTGCTGTCCGGCGTGAGCTACCTGGTGGCGTTCATGCCGCCGCGCTGGCTGCGCCGGGTGTGGGCGGGCGGGGCCGCCTACCGGATCCACCATCAGATGGCGACCGCCCCGGTGGACGAGACGCCGGAGCAGACCTGGCAGCGCTACGTCACGACGGTCCGGCAGGTCAGCGGGGCCGACGCGGCGGCCGTGCTGTTGCCGGCGGACGCCGTGCTGGTGTGCGCGGCGATCAGCAGCGAGGCCGCCGGCGACGTTCCGGCGATCACCGCCGACGACCTGCAGGCGCTGCTGGAGCGCAGCCAGCCGATCACGGTGCCGGACCGGGCCGGGCCGGAGGAGGCCGGTTCGCTGCTGCTGCCGTTCGCCCGCCAGCTCGGCGCCCGGGCGCTGATCGTCGTCCCGCTGCAGCTGCCTCTGTCCGGCCGGGGCGCCCTGGTCCTGCTCAGCCGGCGGCATCCGTTGTTCGTCGAGGACGACGCCCGGCTGCTGGCCGAGCTCGGCACGCAAGCGGCGATCCTGGCCCAGCGTGGCGCGGCCGCCGAGGCGATCCGGGCCGTCAACGCGCAGCTCGAGCGCCGGGTCCTGGAACGCACCGCCGAGTTGCGGGTGGCCCAGACCGCGCTCGAGGACGTCAATCACCAGCTGGAGGCCCAGAACGCCTTGCTCGCCCGCTCCAACGAGGAACTTCAGCGGTTCGCGTACGTCGCCTCGCACGACCTGCAGGAGCCGCTTCGTAAGATCATCAGCTTCTCCGGGCTGCTGGTGGAGCGGATGCCGGCGGGCCTCGACACGGACACCGCGATGTACGTCGACCGGATCGTCGGGTCGGCGGCCCGGATGAAGCGGCTGATCGAGGACCTGCTGATGTTCTCCCGGGTCGGCGGGTCGGTCGAACTGCGGCCGGTGGACTGCGGCCTGGCGCTGCGCTCGGTGCTGGACTCCCTCGCGATCGCGTTGAACGAGTCCGGGGCGAGCGTGACCCACGATCAGCTGCCGATGATCCTGACCAACCGGACCTGGATCGAACAGTTGCTGCAGAACCTGATCGGCAACGCCCTCAAGTACCGCTCCGAGGCCGCGCCGCGGATCCACGTCGGCGCCGAGCGGGTCGACGACGGCTGGCGGATCTCCGTCGCGGACAACGGCATCGGCCTCGACATGCGCTACGCCGAGCGGATCTTCCAGGTGTTCCAGCGGCTGCACCCGCGGGGACACTACGACGGCACCGGGATCGGCCTGGCCGTGTGCAAACGCATCGTCGAGTCCTGCGGCGGGAGCATCGGCGTCGACTCGAGCGCCGGGGCCGGGTCGACGTTCTGGTTCATTCTGCCTTCCGTGCACGCCACCACCGAAACCCCGAGCCAGGAGAACTCCGATGCTGCAGTCGCCCATGTCACCGGCTAACGGCGCCACCCGGCTCGACGCCATCACCGTGCTGATGGTCGAGGACGACCCGGACGACGTCTATCTGACCCAGGAGGCGCTGGCCGCCAGCAAGCTGCGGATCAGCCTGAACGTCGTCAACAACGGGGTCGCGGCCCTGGAGTACCTGCGCGCGGCGAACGGATACGCCGACCGCCGGCGGCCGGATCTGATCCTGCTGGACCTGAACCTGCCGCTGATGGACGGCCGGGAGGTGCTGGCCGAGGTCCGCGAGGATCCGGCGTTCACCGACATCCCGATCGTCATCCTGACCACCTCCAAGGCGGAGGAGGACATCGCGTCGAGCTACCGCCAGCACGCCAACTGCTACATCTCGAAGCCGGTCGGTATCGAGCAGTTCCGGGCGGTGGTGGCCGCCGTCGAGAGTTTCTGGTTCACGGTCGTCCAGCTTCCGCCCGACAACCCCGCGGGCAGCCTCGCGGGACAGGCGACGTGAACACCGTCGCCGACTCGGACCCACCGGCCCTGCGGATTCTGCTGGTCGAGGACGACGTCGACGACGTCCTGCTGTGCCGCGACGCGATCGGCCGCAGCGATCTGTCGTGCCAGTTGTCCGTCGTGGGCAGCCTCCGCGAAGCCATCTCCTGCCTGGACCAGGCCGGCGCCGACGTGGCCCTGGTGGATCTGTCCCTGCCGGACGCCGAGGGACTCGATGCGGTCACCACGCTCGCCGGGCGTTACACCCGGCTGCCCATCGTGGTGCTCACCGGGCTGCACGACGAGGACACCGCGGCCAGCGCCCTGCACGCCGGGGCGGAGGACTTCCTGGTCAAGGGCCCGAGCAGCAGCGACTCGATCAGCCGCGCCGTGCAGTACGCCATCGAACGCAAGCGCGGCGAGGAGACCCGCCGGGCCCGCGACGCCGCGGAGGCGGCCAAGCAGCGCGCCGAGCAGACTGTCCACGAGCTGGAGCGCAACTACCGGCAGTTGTTCGACAGCAACCCCCATCCGATGTACGTCTTCGACACCGAAACCCTGACGTTCCTGGAGGTGAACGACGCCGCGACCACCTACTACGGCTACTCGCGACGGGAACTGCTCGCGCGCAGCGTCACCGAGCTGTGCCTCGCCGAGGACGTCGCGTTCCTGACCGAGGCCGTCGGCACCGCGGCCACCGTCGACCGGTGGGGGCCGCTGCGCCAGGTCAAACGCGACGGGACGGTGGTCGAGGTGGCGATCACCTCGCACGTGCTGTCGTTCGACGGCCGGCCCGCCCGGTGCGCCGTGATCGAGGACATCACCGAGAAGGAGCTGCTGGAACGGCGGTTGCGCCAGTCCCAGCGGCTGGAGAGCCTCGGCCAGCTCGCCGGCGGCGTCGCCCACGACTTCAACAACCTGCTCGGCATCATCATCGGCTACGCCACCATGTGCGCGCACGACCTCGAGGTCGCCGCGCAGACCGACGAGCACTGGCGCACGTCGTACGACGACCTGCGGCAGATCATCCAGGCCAGCGACCGGGCCACCAACCTCACCCGGCAGCTGCTGTCCTTCGCCCGGGCCGAGATCGCGCAGACCCAGGTGATCGACCTGAACGCGGTGGTGACCGGAATCGAACAGCTGTTGCGCCGCACGATCGGCGAGGACGTCGAGATGAGGATCCACCTCGCCGACCACCCGTGGCCGGTCGAGGCCGATCCGGGGCAGATCGAACAGGTGCTGCTCAACCTGGTCGTGAACGCGCGCGACGCGATGCCGGCCGGCGGCACCCTCAGCATCGACGTCGAGCCCATCACCATCGACGACTACTACGCCGCGCACCACCCCGGCGTCGGGGTCGGGCGGCACATGCGCCTGCGCGTCGCCGACACCGGCGTCGGGATGAGCCAGGCGACCATCGACCGGGCCTTCGAGCCGTTCTTCACCACCAAGCCCAAGGGCCAGGGCACCGGCCTGGGCCTGGCCACCATCTACGGCATCATCACCCAGGCCGGCGGGCACGCGCACATCACCTCCGAACCGGACGTGGGCACCACCTTCACCGCGCTGCTGCCCGCCACCGACGAGCCGGCGCTGTCCGCCGAGCCGCCGGTGTTCGATCTCTCCGACGCGCGCTACCAGGCGCGCGACCACGAGACGATCCTGCTCGCCGAGGACGAGGACAGCCTGCGGCTGCTCACCCAGCGGATCCTGGCCCGGCACGGTTACACGGTGCTGCCGGCCAGCAACGGCCACGAGGCGATCAAGCTGGCCGACCGGCATCACGCCAGCATCGACCTGTTGTTGACCGACGTGATCATGCCGCAGATGAACGGCCACGACCTCGCCATCCACTTGCAGGCGACCTACCCGGCCCTGCCGGTGATCTACATGTCCGGCTACGCCGAGCCGATGCTCGCCTCGCGCAGCACCCTGCCGGCCGGCGTCACCCTGTTCAGCAAGCCCGTCACCGAACAGCAGATCCTCGACGGCGTCCGGCGCGCCCTCGACGCCCGCAAGCCGCAGCCGCCGGCCGGCGAGCCGGATCAGGAATCCGCGACGGCGGCTGGTCCACGACTGGCCTAGCAGCTCACCGGGTGGGCACCGGCGCCGCCGAGCCGGACGCCACGAACCGGGAGTTGGTCACCGCCATGGTGTGCACCTCGTCCTCGGTGAAGCCGGCCGCGAGCAGCCGTTCGGCGAACAGCGGCAGGCCGTCCTCGACCGGCGGGTTGAACGGCTGGCCGAGGTCGCTGGAGAGCAGGGAGTGTTCCGGCCCGACCTGGCGGATGTTGTCGAACAGATCCGCCCAGGAGACCTTGCCCGTGTACGGCGTGGTGAAGCAGCGTTCCAGCAGCGCGCCCTCGGCGGCCAGTTCGCGCTGTTGCGCCACCGGCAGCCGCTGCGAGGTGAATTCGGGGTGGGTGACCACGATCCGGCGTACGCCCTCCTGCCGGGCCGCGCGGACCACGGCCAGGATCTCCGCCCCGGACAGGTGGCCGGTGGCCAGCACCAGGTCGTGGCGGGCCAGCACGCGCAGCACCCGGCGCACGTTCTCGGGCACGGCCCCGTCGCCGTCCACCACGTCGACGATCTCCGGCACGATGCCCTGCTCGACCAGGTCCGCCTGCAGCGCGCCCCACATGGCCGGGGTGGCGCCGGGCAGGTCGGTGGCGACGGAGCTGCGCTGGTTGCGGGAGTCCACAGTAGGCATCCAGACGATCCGCGCGCCCTGCCGGCCGGCGATCTCCACGGCGGCCGGGTTCATGCCGCCCATCGAGCCGTTCAGGGTGATCGCCCCGAGCACGTCCACCCCGGGCACCGCCTTGCGCACGACGGCCGCCCGTTCGGCCGTGGCCACGTAGTGCGACTTCACGACGAAGCCGGCGAGGCCCACCTCGGCGAAGCGCCGGGCCAGGTCCAGGTCGTCGATGCGGCGTTCCATCACGTCCGGGGCGATGTGCACGTGCGTGTCGTACGCCCCGGACACCAGGGCCCGTGCCGACGCCGACGGGACGGGGTGCTCAGTCATGGTTCTCCCTCTGATAGTTCGGCGGGGTCACCCGGTCAGGCCGGGCTGCAGTGGTGCGGAGCGCCGGCCGGCCGCCCCGGCCGTCTGGGACAGGGCGCCCTCGACGTGGCGCAGGTGGTGGCGCATCGCGGCCTCGGCGGCGTCCCGGTCGCGGGCGCCGATCGCGTCGACGATCGCGGTGTGCTCGGCGAACGACACCGGCGGGCGCCCCGGCACCAGGATCGTGCGGAACTGGAACCGCACGAGTTGCGCCCGTAGCCCGTGGATCAGGCGGGCGGCGGTCTCGTGCCGGGCCGCGGCGATTATCGCGGCGTGCAGCGCGGCGTTGGCCTCGGAGTAGCCGAGCAGGTCGTTCTGCTCCAGCTTGCGGCTCATCCCGGCCAGGATCCGGCGGATCGAGGCGATCTCGCGGGCGGTCGCCTTGACGGCGGCCCGCCCGGCGGTGAGGGCTTCCAGCGCCGTCCGGGCCTGCAGCACCTCGATGGCCTCGGCCTCGGTCACCATCCGGACCCGGGCGCCGCGGTGCGGGGTGAGCACGACGACGCCGTCCTGACCCAGCCGGACCAGCACGGTGCGCACGATCGCGCGGCTCACCTGCAGGCGTTCGGCCAGGTCGGCCTCGACCAGCCGTTCGTTGGGCATCAGCTCACCGCTGTAGATCAACGCACGGAGCCGCTCGTAGGCGTCGTCGGCCGCGGCCGGCGGACGGGGCAGCGTCACACCGCGCTCACCTCCCGGCCAGAGCCAAAGCCCGACAACCCTGGCTTCCGTACGCATTGGATTGCTAACAATCTTGCGCACAGCATCGTGCCGGCGCGGCGTCCTGTCAACGCGGCCACGCACTGCTCAGGGGTGTGATCACGACGACACGAGGCGGATCTACCGCCGTCACAGGCCTCGGACACGCCGCGACAGCTGATCCACACTGCTCTAGCATCTCGTCCGGACGCGGGCCGGCAAGCGTGGACGTCGATTCTCTGTACATCCACATCGGTCGGACGAACGGTCAACACCCACCGTCCATTCAGGTGGAGTTCCAGGAGCCAGACCCCCGGAAGGCAAACCATGATCACCGTCGCCGGGGCCTCGCGAACGTTCAAGGGCAAGTCCGGGCGCGTCGAGGCGCTGAAGGAGATCGACCTCACCGTCGGCGAGGGCGAGTTCATGGCGGTCATCGGCCGCTCCGGCTGCGGCAAGTCGACGCTGCTGCGCATGATCGCCGGCCTGATCAAGCCGACCGGCGGCGAGGTGTCGATCGCCGGCGAGCGGGTGGTGGCGCCCCGGCGTGACGTCGCGATGGTCTTCCAGCGGCCGGCCCTGCTGCCCTGGCGTTCGGTGCAGGACAACGTGCTGCTGCCCGTGGAGATCTTCCGCTGGCGCCGCTCGCAGCACTACGAGCGGGCGCGGCAACTGCTGGAGATGACCGGGCTGGCCGGCTTCCGCAAGCGGCTGCCGCACGAGCTGTCCGGGGGCATGCAGCAGCGGGTGTCGCTGTGCCGGGCGCTGACGAGGAGCTGGCGGTCGAGTTGCAGCGCATCCACATGGAGCTCGGCACGACCATCGTCTTCGTCACGCACTCGATCCAGGAGGCCGTCCTGCTCGCCGACCGGGTGGCCGTGCTCAGCGCCCGCCCGGCCGGCTCCGCAAGATCGTCGAGGTCGACATCCCGCGACCCCGGTCGTTCGGCCACAACGCCCACCTGGAGCAGGTAGCGGACGCCTCCGCCGAGCTGCACCAGCTCCTGCTCACCGAACAGCACCTGCCGAACACGCCGCCGGCCGCAAGAGTCTGAGCAGGCACTCGACCTGGCATCGCCTGCTCCGCCCCTTCCCCACTGCGGGTCCCATTCGTCGCGCCACTGCCCCCGCCGCGGCCCCACTTCAGGCGACCTTAAATTCTGATAAATCGTATTTGTCCGAGGCGGCATTGCCAACATCAACGATCTTGGTCATATTTCGCCCGCGGGAGGGCAGCCCGCGGGAGGGCGCCCGGCGACCAAGATTGCCGTGGGGGCCACCTTCGGATAGCGGGTGCCCCTCCCCTCGCCGCGACGCCTGGTCGGCACAACCGTGGGCCGGAGCCCACCGTCCACAATCGGATCGGACTTTCTCAACCGAGCAGCACCTGGTTGTGCTGCGGGTTCGCGTAGTCCAGCGACGCCGGGGCCGGGGCCAGCGCGGAGCCGGCCGGCGCCGGGGCGGCCTTCGGAAAGGTCACCTCGGTGATCAGCGACGCGCCGACGAGCGCGGCGGCCACGACGATTCTGACGATCGTTGCTCGCATGTGTGGTCTTCCCTTCGGGTCGGTCATCCGCCAGCAGGCCGCCGGCGGCACGGTCATCCGCCGTCGGCACCACCAGCGGATCATGAAGAGGGCCGGCTATCCGCCGACGGCGCGGGTCATCCGTGCCGGCCCCACGGACCGGGCTGAATCATGCCGTCGCCCGCACTGGAGATCCCGGGCCGGGTCGTTGGGTGCCCGATGGTGGCGTGGCCGGCTGAGGTCTGTGCGCCATCGCGCCGCCGGCGGATCGAGACGAGGGTCAGCCATCCACCGGCAAGGCGCGCACGGCACGGTCACCCACCGTTGCAAAGCGAGCCCATCGAGACGAGGACCAGTCATCCACCGGTGAGGCGCCCGCCGCATGGTCACCCACCCTCGTGCGGCCAGCCGAGCGCGAGGAAGCTCGGTCATCCGGCGGCGAGGCGCTGGCGGCATGCGATCAGGGTCGGGTGGTCGGCGGCCACGGCGCCGTCCAGGACCGCGACGGCCCGGCGCCACTGCCGGCGGGCCAGCCGCCGGCAGCCCAGCTTCTCCAGGCAGCGGCCCAGGTTGTGCAACGTCACGGCTAGATCGGGATGGTCCGCCCCGAGTTCGGCCCGTTTGAGCGCCAGAGCCCGGCGCAGCAGCACAGCGGCCCGGCCGGGATGCCCCTCGCGGTACCGCGAAGAGCCGAGGTTGTGCAGCGCGACCGCGGTGTCATAGCGGGGCACGCCACCGCGGAGCGTCTCGTCGAGGACTATCCGCGCCTCGCCGTACCGGCGCAGGTCGACGAGGATGGCCGCGAGCGCGGCCCGGTCGGCGGCCAGCCCGGCCGGATCGGGGAACGGCAGCGCGGCCCGGACCTCGATGCCCCGCCGCGCCAGCCGCAGCGCCGTCTCGGTGTCGCCCCGGGCGTGCGCCAAGCCGGCCAGGTTGTGCAGCAGCCCGGCGGCGTTCGCTCCGGCGGGCAGGCCCCGGCGTTCCTCAATGGCCAGTGCCCGCCGATAGGCGGCCTCGGCCGCGGCGAAGTCCCCCGCGTACTTACCGACGATGCCCAGTTCGTTGAGCAGCACCCCGCACTCGACCGCGTCCGGCCCCAGCGTCGCCTCAGCGGCGGCGACCGCGTCGCGGAGCACTCGCGCCGCCGCCGGGTAGTCGCCGGCCCGCCAGTGCTCGCGCGCGGTGGTCATCTGGGCGAGCAGCCCGACGCGGACGGGACCGGGACCGGGCGCGGTGTGCTGGGTGCTGGCACCCATCGGGTCAGACCAGGACCTGGTTGTGGTTGGCGCCGATCCGTAGCTCGGACGCTGTGTCGGCGGCCGGGGTGGCGTGCGCCGAGGCGGCCGTGCCGGCGACGGCCGCCGCCAGCCCCAGCGCCGCCAGGGCCGCGGCCAGGCCACGGGTCAGCCGGCGGCGGGCGCCGAGAGCTTTGGGGTTCTGTTTCATCGTTCGGGCTCCTCACGCAGTCATCCTTTACCCGGAGCCTGCCCGCACGGCCTGCAACGATTCTTCAAGAAACCTTGAATCCGCTGGTCAGGTCGCGAGCCGCCGGCGAACGGCGTCGGCCTTCGGGTGCTCCAGCACGCGCAGGATGGCGAGCGCCGCACGCCATGCGGCCCGGGCGGCCAGGGCGTCGCCGGCGGCCTGCTGGGCGTCGCCCAGGTTGGTGAGCGTGGCCGCCTCGCCGTCGCGGTGGCCGACCTCGCGGAAGATCTCGAGTGCCTGCCGATAATAGTCGACCGCCTGCCGGTGCTCGCCGAGGCGGAAGTGGGCGTGCCCGAGGCTGTCCAGGGTGTTCGCCTCGTCGTAGCGGGCGCCGGCCGCCCGGCACAAGGCGAGCGCGTCGCGGGCGTAGCTGAGCGCCTGGCCGTGGTCGCCGGCCTCGCCGAGCCGCCAGCCGATGTTGTTCAGCGCCCGGGCCTGCCCGATCCGGTGCCCGGCGGCCCGGAACCCGTCGAGGGCCAGCCGGTCGTGGCGCAGCGCGTTGTGCTGGTCGCCCTGCTGCTCGTGGACCCAGGCCACGCCGAGGTGGGTGTGCGCCAGCCCGGCCTGGTCGCCGGCGTCGCGAAACAGCCCGAGGGCGGTGCGGAGCCGCTCGTGTGCCTCGCCATGGCGGCCCAGCCGGGCCAGGGCCCGGGCGAGGATCCGTTCCGCGTACGCCTCGTCGGGCCGGTCGCCGGCCTGGCGCGCGGCGGCCGCGGCGGTGCTGAACACGCGCACCTGGTCGTTCCAGCGGCCGGTGCGGTTGAGGAAGTCGGTCAGGGTCCAGGCCAGCCGCCAGGCCTGGGCCGGTGCGCCGGCCCGCGCGGTCTGCTCGATGAGGCCGTACAGCACCGGATACTCCGCGGTGATCCAGGCCCACGCCTCCGGCAGGTCCGCGAACCGGGTGGCCAGCACCCCGGCGGCCGGGACGCCGAGCGGTATCGGGTCGCGGTGCGGATCGAGCCGCAGCGCGGCGGCGTGTGCGCTGTGCAGGTAGTGGGCGATCAACCGGCCGCGCGCGACCCGCAGATCGGCGGGGCGGTCGTGCCGGTCCGCCAGCTCACCGGTGTAGACGCGCAGCAGGTCGTGCAGCGCGTACCGGGTGGGTGCGGGCTCGTCCAGCAGGTTGACCTCGGCCAGCTCCGCGAGCCGGGCTCCGGTCGCCGGGGCGGGCCAGCCCGCCAGGCTGGCCGCGGCCGGCACCGCGATCTCGGGGCCGGGGTGCACGCTGAGCAGGCGGAAGAGCCGGGCGCCGCCGGGGTCGAGGCGACCGTAGGACCAGGACAGCACCGCGCGTACGTCGGTGTGCGTGTCTCCGGCCGTGAGCGGGTCCAGGCCGGAACCCGCCGCGCCCAGCTCCCGGGCCAGCTCCGCCAGCGCGAACGCCGGATTCGTCGCCGCCCGGGCGGCCACCACGGCCAGCGCCAGCGGCAGTCCCGCGCAGCGCGCGACGATCTCGTCGACGGCCTCCGTCTCGGCCGCCACCCGCCGCGCGCCGAGGTGACCGGCCAGCAGGTCGCGGGCGTCGCCGGCCGGCAGCCGGTCCAGCCGTACCGGCACCGCGCCCTCCCCCGCGACCAGCCCGGCGAGCTGGTTGCGGCTGGTCACCAGGACCAGGCAGCCGGGCGCGGCGGGCAGCAGCGGCCGCACGTGCGCCGCGTCCGGGACGTTGTCGAGCAGAAAAAGCATCCGCCGGCCGGCGACGAGGCTGCGGAACAGCCCGCTCTGCGCCTCGGCGCTCGCCGGGATCCGGGCCGCGGGGACCCCCATCGCGTCGAGGAAACCGCGGACCGCCTCGGCGGCCGTGCCGGTGATCCCGCCGGGGTCGAAGCCGCGCAGGTCGACGTAGAGCTGGCCGTCCGGGAAGTGCTCGGTCACCGTGTGCGCCCAGCGCAGCGCGAGCGATGTCTTGCCGATGCCCGCGGCGCCCACCACGGTCGCGATGACCGTCGCCACGGACTCCGTCGCCGCCTTCGCCAGGATCGCGTCCAGCTCGGCGAGCTCGACCGCCCGGCCGGCGAACCAGCGCGGCGGCGTCGGCAGCTGGCGGGGCACGGTCCCACCGGCCGTGGGCGGGGTGGCGGGCGCCGGCGCCGCGGGCGCGTCCGCGGCGAGGATGCCGCGGTGCAGCTCCCGCAACGGGGGGCTCGGATCGGCGCCCAGCTCGTCGGCGAGCCGGTGCCGCAGCTCCGCGTACTGCCGCAGTGCCTCGGCCTGCCGGCCACTGCGGTAGAGGGCGAGCATCAGGGCGCCGGCCAGGCGCTCGTCCAGTGGGCTCGCGGCGGCGCTGGCGGCCAGCTCGGTGAGGATCTCCCGGTGCCCGCCGCGCCCCAGCACCAGCTCGTAGTGCTCGATCTCGACGGCCCGCCGCTCGCCGTCGAGCGACTCCCGGGCGGCGGCCAGCCACGGGGTGTCCAGGGTCGCGAACGCCTCGCCGTGCCACAGCCGCAGGGCCTGCCGGTAGAGCGCGTCCGCCGCGCCCGGATCGTCGGCGGACCGGGCCTGCCCCGCCAGCCGGCGGAACCGGTGCACGTCCACCGACATCGGGTCGACGGTCAGCACGTAGCCGCCGGAGCGCCGGATGATCCGCGCGTCGTCGCTGCCGGCCAGGATCCGCCGGAGCCGGGACAGGTAGCCGGACAGGGTCTCCCGGGCGCGCTGCGGCGGCCGCTCCGCCCACACCCGGTCGACCAGGCTCGCCGCGGACACCGGCCGGTTGGCGTCGAGCAGCAACGCGGCCAGCACGCACTGCTGGCGTGCGTGACCGACGTCGACCGGCCGCCCGTCGAGGAGCATCTCGACGGCGCCGAGAACCCGAAACCGCACCGCTGCCGAACCGTCCTCTGGAGAGCAGAATCCCTACGTTCCTGCGGGCATGATGCGTCGAGAACGGTTCCCCACCAACGGTTTATCGGATCTGCAACAGCCGCTTGACAGCACGGCGGTGGAACGGAAGGCGGCGCGCCCGCCGACGATCATATGGTCGGCGGGCGCGCCACTGCCTGTCCCGGTTACGGCTTGGTCAGCAGGCAACCGGAGATGGTCAGGTCGATCACCCGGGCGGCGGTGACGCAGGTGGTGAACCAGTAGGTTTCCTCACCGTAGCTCTGGCCCTCGAACGCGGTCGTGGTGCCGTCCGCGGCGACCTCGCACGGATTGTCCAGCGTGCACATCTCGCCGTCCTCGTTACCGGTGTTGTTGATCCCGACGATCAGGCCGGAGGCGGTGTCGACGATCGGGGATCCGGACGTGCCGCCGATGGTGTCGCAGGCGGTGTCGTACCGGACGGAGTCGTGCCAGGTCCACTCGTCCTCGCGGAGCGTACCGACGAAGCCGTTGATCTTGCAGTTCCAGATCCGCTTCCAGTAACTCGACGGGATCGCGATGTCGCTGCCGTCGACGGGGTGGCTGCCGGAGATCGTCAGCGCGGTGACGCCGTACTGGCTCTGCAGTGTCGCGAAGGTGGACGTGAGCCGGTACAGCGTGACATCCGTGCCGGTCATCGTCGCGTACAGGACGCGGTCGGCGCGGACCCGGCCCAGCGCGGTGCCGCTGCTGTTGAGCAGGGTGCCCGTCCGGGTGCTGGTGCGATTCTGCAGCACCTGCCCGGCGGAGAGGAAACCGCCCTCGTAACAGTGGCCGTTGGTCAGCATCATCGCCCGGTCGGTGGCGACCGAGGTGGGATAGCGCACCAGGGAGGCGGAGCAGTTGCTCAGGGCGATGGTCGAGGCCAGGCTGACCGCCGTGACGGCCTGCGCCGGGGCGGGGCCGATGAGGACGCCGGTGGCGGCCGCGACCGCGGCGGCGCCGATTGCGAGAGCCCGTCGTACGCGCATGGAATGTTCCCTCTCAGGCGGCCCACAGGTAGTGGCCCGCTGCTGTGCAGGGGCGGCCCGTGCCGGATCATCGGCACGCGGTCACCAATCGATCAAAGTGCCCATAACCCTGGCACCGGCTTTCATTCATGTCAATGAATGCGTTGGGCCCACGACCTGCCGTCCGGTTCCAGGTGGAGCGTCCGCACCGGCCGGATCGGGGCATTGGTCGCTTGGCCGCCACTCCGGTCATCCCGGGCGTCGACATCGAAGATGGCAAATGACGCCGCATGTCGGGACGGTTCGGCGTCTATTGCACTCTGGTAAATCTCTCGCCGCAGAGTTGACCATCGTGCACTGAGGCTGCATCCTTTGCCACGGCACCGGCGGGCGGACCGTCTCCGGGCCATCGGTTTGCGCTACGGGGCGTCCTCGACGGTGCGAGTGGCAGGGAGCAGAGCACTGGAGACCTCGGCAGCGCACGGGTGCGATGTGGGCATCGATCCCGCGTCCCCGATACCGATCCTGCGGCGGCGAAATCGCAGGGATTCCACCTCGGACGGCCACGCGCCGGTCGATCCCGAGCCGCGTACGCGCGGCCCGGTGAGCGACCGGCCGTCGGCGTGCCCGGCCATCAGACTCTCGGGCCGCGACCGGCTCACCCAAGGTTTCCACTCCCCGGAAGGACAGAGAAAATGAGGTTTCGGCTGGCCGCCGCCGTTGCGGGCATCCTGAGTTTGAGCATCGCCGGCTGTGGCGGGGTGAAATCCGACGCCGGTGACACCGGCACCACCGCCGGCGGGTCCAAGGGCACCGTGAACCTCGCCGTGAACCCCTGGGTCGGCTACGAGGCCGACGCCGCCGTCGTGGGCTACCTGCTGCAGAAGAAGCTCGGCTACACCGTCAACAAGAAGAACCTCAAAGAGGAAATCTCCTGGCAGGGCTTCGAGACCGGCGAAGTCGACGCCATCCTCGAGAACTGGGGCCACGACGACCTCAAGAAGACCTACATCACCGACAAGAAGGTCGCCGTCGAGGTCGGCTCCACCGGCAATAAAGGCGTGATCGGCTGGTACGTCCCGCAGTGGATGGTCGACCAGTACCCCGACATCGCCGACTACAAGAACCTCAACAAGTACGCCGCCCTGTTCAAGACCTCCGAGTCCGGCGGCAAGGGCCAGCTCCTGGACGGCGACCCCTCCTACGTCACCAACGACGAGGCCCTGGTCACCAACCTCAAGCTCAACTACAAGGTCGTCTACTCCGGCAGCGAAGCCGCGATCATCAAGGCCGCCCAGCAGGCCACGGCCCAGAAGAAGCCCCTGCTGTTCTACTTCTACGAGCCGCAGTGGCTGTTCTCCAAGGAGAAGTACGTCCGGGTCAAGCTCCCCCCGTACACGGCCGGCTGCGACGCGGATCCCAAGAAGATCGCCTGCGACTACCCCGACTACGACCTCGACAAGATCGCCAGCAAGAAGTTCGCGGACGCCAACAGCACCGCCTACCAGCTGATCAAGAACTTCAAGTGGACCAACGACGACCAGAACCTCGTCTCGGACTACATCACCAACGGCGGCATGACCGCCGATGCCGCCGCCGAGAAGTGGGTCAACGAGCACGAATCGACCTGGAAGCCCTGGATCCCGGCCGGTAGCTGAGGCGAAAAAGCCTTTTCTGCGGGTGCCGGCAAACCCGACCCGGTGGCCAGCACCCGCAGATTGGCAAGGCGGATGTGAGTTTGCGTCCGGTTCGAAACATTCTTGCAATGATTCTCCGGGATACTGACTCCCTTCATCGATGATCCATCTGCAGTGGCGGTCTGCTAGAGGTCTCGCAAGAAGGACACGTCGGGCGTTCCGGGCGAACATCTTTCGTGTTCTTTAGTGATGCATCGTGGACTGACGGGTCAGCTCATAGCTACGGTGTTTGCCGCGGCGGGCTCGACTCCGCCACTCGACAGAGGAGAGGATCGCGTGTCCGCACGAAGTCGTCCGGTCACAGACTCGATCACCATCGGTGTCCGGCGCCCCGCCGGAGCCCGGGCTGGTCGGTCCACACCAGAGGCGGTTCGCCGGTGAGGATTCCCCAGCCGCGCCGAGGCCAGCACGACGCGGACAGCGCGCAGCCCGCGCCCGGCGCCGCCGCCCCGAGCACCCCGGCCAAGAGCGCCGGCGGCACGATCCGGCGCCGCGTCGTCCGCACCCTGACGTTGCCCGTCGCGGCCGTCCTGGTGCTCCTCGGCGTCATCACGGTCATCGAGATCAACGACTACCGTACGGCCGCGGCCTCGGCCCGCGCGGTCACCCTCGCCCTGTCGGTGCAGGACCTGGTGCAGGAGCTGCAGACCGAGCGCGGTCTCACCGCCGGCCTGCTCGGCGGCAACGTCGGCTTCCGCGCCGAGCTCGCCCCGGCCCGTAAGCGCGTGGACGACAAGCGCGCCGCGGTCGAGAAGCTGATCGAGGACGGCGGGGCGGTGGAGGACCGCGTCTCGGCCGCCGTGAAGCAGCTCGACGGCCTGGCCGGCGTGCGGGCCGGCACCGACACCGGCGCCGCGGGCCGGGCACCGACCTTCACCTTCTACACCGGCCGCATCGCCGAGCTCAGCAACGTGGACTTCGGGCTGGAGAGCTCGACCGACCCGTCGCTGCGCCGCGGTGTCGCCGCCCTGCAGTCGCTCGGCGACGCCAAGGAGGCCACGGCGCAGGAGCGGGCGTTCCTCAACGGCGTCTTCTCCGCCGGCGGCTTCGGCAAGGGCGAGTTCCTGCAGTTCGTCACGATGCGCTCGACGAAGGACGCGGCTCTCGCCTCCTTCACCCGCTACGCCGACCAGACCCAGCGCAACGCCAACAACTACGTCTTCGGCACCGGTGCGGCGCAGACCGCGGCCTACTTCGAGCAGCTGGCGCTGGGCGCGGGCGACGGGCGAAACCTGCAGGTCAACCCGCAGTCCTGGTGGTCAGCGCTGACCACGGTGCTGGACGACATGCTGCGCCTCGAGCAGCACGTCGGGTCGGTCATCCAGGCCCGCGCCTCGACCCTGCAGGACCAGGCCACCCGGCGGATGGGTCTGCTGATCGGCGCCGTGATCCTCTGCTTCATCGGCTCGGTCTATCTGGCCACGGTCGCGTCGCGCTCGATCGCGCTGCCGCTGGCCACCCTGGCCCGCGAGGCCAACCGGCTGGCCGGTGAGCGGCTGCCGGCCGCGGTGCGCAAGGCGACGGCCGGCGACGCCGACGTCCCACCGCTGACGGTCCAAGTGCACGCCGGCGCCAGCGACGAGGTCCGGCTGGTCGCGGACGCGCTGGACCGGGTGCAGGCCACCGCCTATTCACTGGCGACCGAGCAGGCCCGGCTGCGGCACAGCACCACGGAGTCGCTGGCCAACCTCGGCCGCCGCAACCAGAATCTGCTGCGCCGCCAGCTGGGCTTCATCACCCGCCTCGAGCGGGAGGAGTCGGACCCCACCGGGCTGGCGAACCTGTTCGAGCTCGACCACCTGGCCACCCGCATGCGACGTAACGCCGAGAGCCTGCTGGTCCTGGTCGGCGCGGCCAGCCCCCGGCAGTGGTCCGAGCCGCTGCCGATCGCCGACGTCATCCGCGCCGCGGTCTCCGAGGTCGAGGAGTACCGGCGGGTGGCCCTGCGCCGGGTGGACGACGCACTGGTCGCCGGCGCGGTGGTCAGCGGTGTCGCGCACATGCTGGCGGAGCTGGTCGAGAACGGCCTGGCCTTCTCCCCGCCGGACGCCGACGTCGAGATCCAGGGACGCCGGATCGGCGACAGCTACCTGATCGCCATCACCGACCAGGGCATCGGCATGCGCCCCGCCGACCTCGACCTGGCCAACCAGCGGCTGCGCGGCGAGGGCGACTTCATCACCGCGCCGGCCCGCTTCCTCGGCCACTACGTGGTCGGCCGGCTCGCCTCGGATATGGACATCGATGTGCAACTCGCTCCGTCGCCGGTGACCGGCGTGACCGCCCGGATCATCCTGCCGCCGAGCATGCTGGCCGGCCAGCCGGCCGTGGCGGGCTCGACCGGCCCGGTGCCGCAGGTCGCCGAGCCGGCCCGGGTGCTGGACGCCCCGCCGCGTGCCCTCGAGGCCTCCGACCCGGCGGCCACCCAGGTGCTCACCCTGCCGTCGAGCGAGCCGCCGACGACGACCGACGGGCGCATCCGGCCGACGACGATCGAGTACGTGACCGTGCCGGGAAGCCCAGCGGTGCTGCAGAACGGCTATCCCGAGCAGAACGGTTACCCCGAGCGGAACGGCTACCCGGAACAGAACGGTTACCCCGAGCAGAACGGTTACCCCGAGCAGAACGGCCACCCCGATCCGCACGGCCACCCCGAACAGCACGGTTACCCGGAACAGACCGGCTACCCGGAACCAGTCGGCGCGCCGGTCGCCCGCTACGAGGCAACAAAGTCCGCCACCCTCGGCATGGACCTGTACAGCTTCGCACCTCCGAGCGAAGACACCGAACGCACACCGAACGGCCTGCGCAAGCGAAGCCCGCGTGCGCGCAAGACGGTTCCCCCCGGCGCCAGGTCGGCTGCCGGCGCGGCACCCACCAGCACCGCCGAGCGCCCGGCACCGGTCAGCGACTCTCCGGACGAGGTCCGGGCCCGGCTGACCGCCTTCCGCAGCGGCATGCAGCGTGGCAGCGCCGAGTCCACCGACCGCCCGTGACCGTGTCTTCTCCCCTGCCCCCAGGCAATGAGGTCGAAAGAAGTTCCCATGAGCGTTGAAACGTCTGCCGACCGGCACCAGTTCAACTGGCTGCTAGGCAACTTCGTCCACCAGACCGACGGGGTCCGCGACGCGGTCGCGGTGTCCTCCGACGGTCTGTTGATCGCCAGCTCAGACGGGCTGAACCGGGCTGAGGCGGACCACCTGGCCGCCATCGTCTCGAGCCTGGCCAGCGTCGCCCGCAGCGCCTCGCGCCGCTACGACTTCGACGGCCTGAAGCTCATCATGATCGAGATGCAGCGGGGATTCCTGCTGGTGTCGGTCATCTCGGGCGGCAGCTGCCTCGGGGTCGTCGCCGGTGGCGACAGCGACGTCGGCCTGGTGGGCTACGAGATATCGATGCTGGCCGACCGGTTCGGCGCCCTGCTCACCCCGGCGCTGATCTCCGAGTCCCGCCAGCACCTGCCGCGATGAGCCAGCACGGGCAGTGGGGTCCGGATCCCCGCATGATCCCGTACTCGGAGCCGGAGGCACCACCGCCGGCTTGGGCGACCCGGCCGGGACCCGCACACGCCGCGCCGAGCCCCGAGCCGGGGGACGACCTCGTCGTGCGCCCGTTCATGCTCACCGGTGGCCGGACCCGGCCGTTGCACGACGGGCTGCGGATCGAGACGCTGCTGCACGCGGCTCCGGCCGCGCTGTCGGCGCCGTTGCGGTTCGAGTCCCGGCGCATCGTCGAGCTGTGCCAGGCGCCGATGTCGATCGCCGACCTGGCCGTAGCCCTGCGGGTGCCGCTCGGTGTGGTCCGGGTGATCGTCGCCGACCTGGTGACCGAAAACTACCTACGGATCGAGGAGCAGCTCAGTGAGCTTCCGATCGAATTGATCGAAAGGATCAGAGATCGTGTTCGGGCGCTCTAGCGAGCCGGCGCCGCTGCCACCGGTGGCTGTCAAGATCGTCATCAGCGGTGGCTTCGGCGTTGGCAAGACCACGTTCGTCGGCGCGATCTCCGAAATCGAGCCGTTGGTGACCGAGGCCGAGATGACCGAGCGGTCGATCGGCGTCGACGACACCACGGGAGTGTCGGCGAAGACGACCACGACAGTGGCGCTCGACTTCGGCCGGATCACGCTCGACGACGCGCTGCTGCTCTACCTGTTCGGCACGCCCGGGCAGGACCGGTTCGCGTTCCTCTGGGACGACCTGGTGGACGGCGCGCTCGGCGCGATCGTGCTGCTGGACACCCGGCGCATCGAGGACTGCTTCCCGGCGGTCGACTACTTCGAGGAGCACGACATCCCGTTCCTCATCGGGGTCAACACGTTCGACCAGTCGCAGCGCTTCGATCTCGACGAGGTCCGGGACGCGCTGGGCATCGCCCCGGAGGTCCCGGTCGTGGAGTGCGACGCGCGCCGCCGCGAGTCGGTCAAGAGGGTGCTGGTGGCGTTGACCGAGGAGGTCCTGACCAAGCGGCTGGCCCGGGAACGGCCGGTGCCGACATGGTGAACGCCCGAGGCGACAGCGCCGCCGGGAAGACCCGAATGAACTTTGCCGCCGGAGAGAGACGGAACGCGATGCCAGCACGGAAAACCGACCGACTCGTGGCCGCGCCGGGCGCCCCCGACCCGCGCCGGCCGGTGTGGCGGTCGCTGCGGCGCCGGCTGCACGCGGCGGTCGCCCTGCTGAGCGTGGCGGCGCTGGCCGCGTGCGGCGGCACGTCGTACGCGATCACGCCGCCGCCGGGCGTGGCCCGGACCCCGTGCGGGAACGTGACGATCGCGGTCAACCCCTGGGTGGGCTACGCCGCGAACGTCGCCGTCGTGAGCTATCTGCTCAAGCAGGAGCTCGGCTGCACCGTGCAGGAGAAGGACCTCACCGAGGACGAGTCCTGGCAGGGCATCGCCAAGGGCAACGTCGACGTCATCCTGGAGAACTGGGGTCACGACGACCTCAAGAAGACGTACATCGACGATCAGAAGGTCGCCGTCGAGCTGGGCCTGACCGGGAACAAGGGCGTCATCGGCTGGTACCTGCCGCCGTGGATGGCCAAGGAGTACCCGGACATCGTCAAGTGGCAGAACCTGAACAAGTACGCCTCGATGTTCCGTACGGTGAAGTCCGGCAGCAAGGGACAGCTGCTCGGTGGTGACCCGTCGTTCGTCACCAACGACGCGTCCCTGATCGACAACCTGAAGCTGGACTTCACGGTCGTCTACGCGGGCAGCGAGGACGCGCTCATCGCCGCGTTCCGCAAGGCGGAGGCCAACAAGACCCCGCTGATCGGCTACTTCTACGACCCGCAGTGGCTGCTGTCCGAGATCAAGCTCGTGCACATCCCGTTGCCGTTGTACAAGCCCGGGTGCGACTCCGACCCGAAGACGGTCGCCTGCGACTACCAGCCGTACGACCTCGACAAGATCGCGCGGAAGGCGTTCGTCGACTCCGGCAGCCCCGCCGCCGATCTGATCAAGAATTTCAAGTGGACGAACGACGACCAGAACTCGGTCGCCCGGGACATCACGGTCAAGAAGTTGTCCCGCGACGACGCCGCGAAGAAGTGGCTCGACGCGCACCGCACGACCTGGCAGCAGTGGCTGCCCGCCCGCTGAGCGAGTAACAAAAGCCCGAGCGGGTAACAAAGCCGCCCCGGCGCCCACCACCTGTTGGCGGGCGCCGGGGCGGTTTCGTCAGCCGCGTGCCGACGGGACGGTCTCGGGCAGGGGGCGTCCGGCGCCGTAGGTGCTGCCGGCCCGGTCGCGCTCGAGCCAGCCGGTTTCGACGAGCATCCGGCGGACCCCGGCGACGTCGTCGGTGACCGGGGCCAGCCGGCGGTTGATGCCGTCCTCGTCGTAGAGGCCGTCGAGGGCGAGGAAGCGGGCGAGCAGCTCCCCCATCAGCTGATACCGGTCGCTGAGCGTCGGCGGCAGGCTGGTGAGCCGGCCGTGCGCGAAGTTGCCGCGCAGCTGCGGATAGTCGGCGAGCAGCGGGGCGATGGGCTGGAGCCGGTCGACCGCGGCGGCCGCCTCGCGCAGGCCCTCGAGCCGCGCCCGGTAGACCCCGTTGCCGAAGCCGGTGGCGATGCCCGCGGCGACCAGCCGGGCGCAGGCGTTGCCGGCCTTCGGCAAGGGCAGGTCGAGGGCGTAAGCCAGCTCGGCGAGGGTGGCGCCCTGCTCTCCACGCCGGACGAGCTCGGCGAACGCGAGCAGCCGCGACTGGCTCGACAACTGGGTGAGGACCTCGGCGGCACGTGCGGCTTCGGCGGGCATCCCGCCACGGTAAAGACCCCGAACCGCAGCCGCATCCGAATTTCCGCCGAGGCTACTCCGCCCGGGCCCTTGGGCCGTCAAGGTGAAGTTCGTGCTAACACCGGTGCACTGCGGGCTATGTCGTTCCCAGCCTCGGCCGCAGGATCAAGGCAGGCGAAATCTTCTGGCCACTTATCCGAAAAGAGAACGACACCTGCCCCGTCCGGTCGATTGAATCGTTTCACCATTCAGGAGTGTCATGTTCCGTGCCGCCGCCCCCACCGACATCCGCTTCGAACACCGCACCGGCGAGGATCCGGTCCTCGGCATCGGCGCGACGACGCCCCGGCTGTCGTGGCGGATCCCGCAGGCCGATCCGGACTTCCGCCAGACCGCCTACCAGGTGGAAGTCGCCCGGGACGGCGCGGGCACCGAGACCGTCACGGTCGAGGAGGCCGAGCAGATCCTGGTGCCGTGGCCCGTGGCGCCGCTCGCGTCCCGCGACCGGGCCCGGGTCCGGGTCCGGGTGCGCGGCGCCGGGGACTGGAGCGAGTGGAGCGGATCCGCGGGGGTCGAGGCGGGCCTGTTCGCGGCCGGCGACTGGACCGCGCGCTTCGTCAGCCCGCTCCTGGCCGACGGCCCCGCACCTGTGCTGAGCGGGACCATCGAGCTGCCCGATCAGGTCGTCAGCGCCCGCCTCTACGCCACCGCCCACGGCCTCTACACCGCGCACCTGAACGGCCGGCGCGTCGGCGACCACGAGCTCGCCCCGGGCTGGACCAGCTACCAGTACCGGCTGCGCTATCAGACCTACGACGTCACCGACCTGCTGCAGCCCGGCGAGAACCGGCTGGACGTGCTGCTCGGCAACGGCTGGTTCCGCGGCCGGCTCGGGTTCCACGGGCAGCGTGCGGTCTACGGTGACCGGCTCGCGTTGCTGGCGCAGCTGGAGGTGACCACCGCCGACGGCTCGGTCCGGGTGCTGGCCACGGACGGGTCGTGGACCTGCACCGACAGCACGATCACCACCGATGATCTGTACGACGGGCAGAGCGCCGACCTGCGCCGCGCCGCCGGGCCGGAGCGCGCCGTCGAGGTGGTCGACGCCGACCTCGGCCGGCTGGTCGCCCCGGACGGGCCGCCGATCCGGGTCACCGAGGTGCTGCCCGCCGTCAGCGTCGGCACCTCACCGCAGGGCCGCACGCTGGTCGACTTCGGGCAGAACGTGGTCGGCCGGGTCCGGCTCAAGGTCCGCGGCGGCGAGCGCGACCAGCGGATCGTCGTACGGCACGCCGAGGTGCTCGAGGACGGCGAGCTCGGCGTACGGCCGTTGCGCACCGCGAAAGCGACGGACTCCTGGATCCTCGCCGGGCCGCAGGAGGTCACCCTCGAGGCCGCGCTGACCTTCCACGGCTTCCGCTACGCCGAGGTCGACGGTGTAGCCGGGCTGCGGGCCGAGGACATCGAGGCGGTCGTCCTGGGCTCGGATCTGGAGCGCACCGGCTGGTTCTCCTCGTCGCACGAGCTGCTCAACCGCTTCCACGAGAACGTCGTCTGGGGCATGCGCGGCAACTTCGTCGACGTACCGACCGACTGCCCGCAACGCGACGAGCGGCTCGGCTGGACCGGCGACATCCAGGTCTTCTCCCCCACCGCCAGCTTCCTGTTCGACAGCGCCGGCCTGCTCACCAACTGGCTCGCCGACCTCGCCGCCGAGCAGCAGAAGGACGGCTCGGTCCCGTTCGTCGTGCCGGACGTGTTGCGCGGGGCGGGCCCGGCCACCGCCGCCTGGGGGGACGCGGCGACCATCGTGCCCTGGGTGCTCTACCAGCACACCGGCGACCTCGGCCTGCTCGCGCGGCAGCTGCCCAGCATGCGCGCCTGGGTGGACCGGATGGCCGAGCTGGCCGGCGACGACCGGCTCTGGACCGGCGGCTTCCAGTTCGGCGACTGGCTCGACCCGACCGCCCCGCCGGCCGACCCGTTCAAGGCCAAGGCCGATCCGGACGTCATCGCGACCGCGCACTTCGCCCGTTCCGCCGAGGTGGTCGCCCGGTCGGCCGAGCTGACTGGCGACAGCGCGACCGCCCAGCGGTACGCCGAGCTGGCCGCGCAGGTGCGCGACGCGTTCGCCCGCGAGTACACCACCGCGGGCGGCCGGGTGCTCAGCGACGCCACCACGGCGTACGCGATGGCCTTGCAATGGGCCCTGCTCCCGGACCAGCGGCAGCGACAGCGGGCCGGCAACCGGCTGGCCGACCTGGTCCGCACGGCCGGGTTCCGGATCAGCACCGGCTTCGTCGGCACGCCGTTGCTGACCGACGCGCTGACCGACGCCGGCGAGCCCGAGCTGGCCTACCGGCTGCTGCTGCAGACCGGCTGCCCGTCGTGGCTCTACTCGGTGACGATGGGCGCGACGACGGTGTGGGAGCGCTGGGACAGCATGTTGCCGGACGGCAGCATCAATCCCGGCGAGATGACTTCCTTCAACCACTACGCGCTGGGTGCGGTGGCCGACTGGATGCACCGGCGGGTCGCCGGCCTGGCACCCGCGGCCCCCGGCTACCGCAAACTGCTGGTCCGGCCGGTGCCGAACAGCCGCCTCGACTTCGCCGGCGCGCGGCACCAGACGCCGTACGGCGAAGCCGCCGTCTCCTGGACCCGCGCGGACGGCCGGCTGACGCTGCGGGTCCGGGTGCCGGTCGGGGCGACCGCCACGGTGCACGTGCCGGGCCAGGACACGGCGGCGGAGGTGAGCCACGGCAGCCACGAGTGGACGGTCGCGGACCCGTACGCCGCCGTTGCGGAGCTGTCGTCAGCCGCGACCATCCGGCAACTGCTGGATCACGAGCCGTCCTGGAACGGCGTCGTCGCGGCCGCCGTCGAGTCGGGCCTCGCCGACGATGAGCCCGCGCTGGCCGCCCGGCTGGAGCCCTTCCTCGATTTCCCCGTCACCGAGCTCGTCGCCGCTGTCACCGCCGACGGCTTCCGGCCCGGGGCGGACGCCTTCCGGGCCCGGTTGCCCTTCGAAACCGATCACCGTTCCTGATCCCACCGGAGGTTCCCTCATGAAGATACGCAGCGCCGGTGCCCTCGCGGTCGCCGCCGTCACCACCCTCGCCCTCGGCGCGTGCAGCGCCGGCAGCCTCGGCTCCAGCGACGACAAGGGCGGCAAGGTCACCCTCTCGCTGCTCGTCGACAACGGCCAGGACACCGTGAAGCTCGGTGAACAACTCGCCAAGGACTTCGCCGCCAAGAACCCGGACATCACCATCAAGGTCGAGACCCGGCCGGCCGGCGCCGAGGGCGACAACCTGATCAAGACCCGGCTCTCCACCGGCGACATGACCGACGTCTTCATGTACAACTCGGGGTCGCTGTTCCAGGCCATCGCCCCCGAGAAGAACCTCGTGCCGCTCGACGACCAGGCGTTCGCCGGCCAGCTCGATGACAAGTTCAAGAGCACCGTGACGGCCGGCGGCAAGCTCTACGGGGCGCCCTGGGGCGGCTTCTTCTCCGGCGCGATCCTCTACAACCGGGCCGTCTACGCCAAGCTGAACCTGCAGGTGCCGAAGACCTGGGACGACTTCATGGCCAACAACGCCAAGATCAAGGCAGCCGGCATCGACCCGGTGATCCAGACCTACCAGGACACCTGGACCTCGCAGCTGTTCGTGCTGGGCGACTTCCACAACGTGCTGGCCGCCGACCCGGACTTCCCCACCAAATACACCAACAACCAGGCCAAGTACGCGACCACGCCGGCCGCGCTGGCGGGCTTCCAGCACCTGCAGCAGGTGCACGACGCCGGTTACCTGAACAAGGACTTCGCCGCGGCGAAGCTGGACGACGGGCTGAAGGAGCTGGCCGACGGCAAGGGCGCGCACTATCCGATCCTGTCCCCGGTGATCAGCCAGCTGATCGCCAACAACCCCGGCCACGGCGGCGACATCGGCCTGTTCCCGATCCCGGGCGACAACGCCGCCACGAACGGGCTGACGGTATGGGCCCCGGCCGGCGTCTACATCCCCACCTCGACCACGGGCGCGAAGCTGGACGCGGCCAAGAAGTTCCTGGCCTTCGTCGCCAGCCCCGAGGGTTGTGCCTCGCAGGCGGCCGCGACCACGCCGACCGGTCCGTTCGCGGTCAAGGGCTGCACGCTGCCCGCCGACGTCACCCAGGTGGCCAAGGACATGCAGCCGTACATCGACTCCCCCACCGGCTCGAGCCTGGCGCTGGAGTTCCTCTCCCCGATCAAGGGCCCGGCCCTCGAGCAGATCACCGTCGAGGTGGGCTCGGGCATCCGCAAGGCCGCCGACGGTGCCGCGCTCTACGACCAGGACGTGAAGAAGCAGGCCCAGCAGCTGGGGCTCCAGGGCTGGTAACAGCCACGGCGCCGGCTCAGGGAGGTAACGCATGGCGACGACAACCATCCACCAACGAAGCCGACCCGCTTCAGCAAGTGCGACGACGCCCCGCAAGCGCCGGCACAGCCCGTACCCGTACTGGTTCTACCTGCCCGCAGCGGCCATCTACGGCGTCCTGTTCCTCATCCCGACGGTCCTGTCGTTCTACTTCAGCCTGACCCGATGGAGCATCTTCGACTCGAAGTTCATCGGTTTCGACAACTACGTGACCTTCTTCCAGGAGCCGGCGCTGGTCTCCGGCCTGGTGCACACCCTGGTGTACGCGGTGCTCACCTCCGGTCTCAAAGTCGTCCTGGGCATGCTGCTGGCGATCCTGCTCACCTCGCAGATCGTCGCCCGGGGCTACCTGCGCTCGGTCGTCTTCTTCCCGGTGCTGGTCAGCACGATCGGCGTCGGGCTGACCTTCACGGTGCTGATGAACCCGGAGCGCGGCCTGATCAACCAGGCGCTGGACACGATCGGCATCGCGGGCCCGGGCTGGCTCACCGACCCGCGGTACGCGCTGCTGTCGGTGGCGCTGGTGGACGTCTGGAAGGGCGTCGGCCTGGCCACCCTGATCTACATCGCCGGCATCGTCTCGATCCCGGCGGAGTATCTGGAGGCGGCCCGGGTGGACGGGGCCAGCCCGTGGCACGTGTTCCGGCGGATCATCCTGCCGCTGGCCCGCCCGGCCACGGTGACGGTGATCATCCTGTCGCTGATCGGCGGGCTGCGCTCGTTCGACCTGATCTGGGCGATGACCCGCGGCGGTCCCGGCTTCACCTCCGACGTCATCGCGTCGGTGATCTACAAGCAGTACCAGGCCGGCTTCTACGGGCTGTCGACCGCGGGCAACGTCGTGCTGTTCCTGGTGGTGACCGCGATCGTGCTGCCGCTGTCGCGCTTCCTCAACCGCAAGGAGGTCGAGCTGTGAGCACCGCCGAGCCCCCGGTCACCACCCGCAAGCCGCGCCCGAACTACCTGCTCAGCCTCGCCGCGATCCTCATCTCGACGGTGGTGTTCCTGATCCCGTTCGCGTTCGTGCTGCTGACCGCGTTCAAGGACCGCCAGCAGGCATCCTTGCTGGACTTCTCCTGGCCGCACCAGTTCCGGTTCGTGCAGAACTTCGTCGAGGTGGTGGAGGCGCGCGACTACCTGCTGATCATCGCGTACATCAACAGCACGATCCTGACGGTCGCCAGCGTGGCCATCGTCGTGGTGCTCGCGGCGATGGTGGCGTACGTGCTGCAACGCCGGGCCGGCCGGTGGACCGGCCTGATCAACTTCCTGGTGCTGTCCGGGCTGATCATCCCGCCGGCCGTGGTGCCGACCATCTGGGTGCTGCAGCGCCTCGGCCTGTTCCGTACGATGCCCGGGCTGATCCTGGTCGAGGTCGCCTTCGGGCTGTCGTTCTGCGTGCTGCTGTTCCGGGCGTTCATCGCGACCATCCCCCGGGAGCTGGACGAGGCGGCGATCATCGACGGCGCGGGGCCGCTGCGGCTGTTCTTCCGGGTCATCTTCCCGCTGCTGCGCTCGGTCATCGTCACGGTGATCGTGGTGCAGTCGGTGGCCGTGTTCAACGACTTCGTCAACCCGCTGTACTTCCTGCCGGGCGAGGAGAACGCGACGGTGCAGCTGACCCTCTACAACTTCTACAGCCAGTTCAACACCCAGTACAACTTGCTGTTCACGGACATCCTGCTGGTCACCATCCCGCCGCTGATCATGTTCCTGTTCTTCAACCGGCAGATCGTGGCGGGCATGACGGCCGGCGCGGTGAAAGGCTAGGTGGCGGCCAGGCGGGCCCCTTCGGGGGTCTGCCCGGTCCAGCTGTGGAACGCGCGGTGGAACGAGGTGGGCTCCTCGTAGCCGAGCAGGAAGGCGATCTCGGAGCTGCTCAGCCGGCCCTGCCGCAGGTAATGCCGGGCCAGCGACTCGCGCGTGGCGGTGAGCACGGCCTGGAAGGTGGTGCCCTCCCGGTGCAGCTGGCGCTGCAACGTGCGGGTGCTGACCGCGAGCTCCCGGGCGACGGCCGGCACCGTCGTACCGCCCACCGGGAGCAGCTCGAGCATCGCCGCGCGGACCCGGTCGGCCATGCTCGCCCCGATCTCGAGGGTGGACAGCCGGCGGCGCAACTCGGGCTCGAAGAACTCCCACATGGATTCGTTCGCGGTCAGGAAGTCCCGGCCGGCGTCGCGCTGCGAGAATGCCACGGTGGCGGCATCGCCGGTGCTGATCGGGATGCCCAGATAGTCCCGGTAGGGCGCGGCGGGCTCCGGCGGGTGCGGGCAGGTCATCCGTACCGGCTGCACCCGGGCGCGGGTGGCCAGCCGGGTCAGCGCGACCCAGAACACCAGCTCGGCGGCGACCAGCGAGGCCGGCGGCCGCGGCGGATGCGGCCAGCGGATCTCCAGGGTGGTGCGCTGGTCGGCCTGGGTCACGATCAGGCGCATCGGACCACAGAGCCTTTTGTACGTGGCCACCCGCGCCGCGGCGACGTTCAGGTTCGGGCTGCAGAACGCGGCGAAGATGGGCGGGTCGAAGGCCTCCACCGAGATCGCTTGACCGACCCGCAGGGGCAGCTCCGGGTCGTCGGCCTCCTCCTCCAGCGCCCGCCACATCGCGAAGTACTGCGCCGTGCTGAGCAGCGCCGGGCCCCGGGCGAACAGGTCGGCGGGCAGCCGGGCGCGGCGCAGCACGTTTCGCGGCGACACCCCGAGGTCGGTCAGCAGCAGACCCACCCCGGGGTTCACCGTGTAGCTGTCGGCGGCGGCCACCACGGCTCAGACCTTCAGCGCGATGCCGGTCTCACGCTCCGACACCTGCCACAGCACGGCGATGGCCGCGTCCGCGCCGGGGCGGAAATACCGTCGGCGTACGGCCGGGCCGTTGTTGATGTACCGCGGCGCGTAGAAGTAACCGCCCCGGGCGGCGGGATCGGTGGCGGCCCGCAGCTGGGGCAGCGCGCCCTGGGCCGGGGTCATCCCGACGCGCGCCGCCAGCGAGTGCGAGAACGTGGCGACGAAACCGCCGCCGCCCTCCGCCACGGTGGTCGACTGCAGGTCGGTGTTGGACAGGCCCGGGTGCGCCAGCAGACTCATCGCCGGCACCCCCGCGCCGGCGAACTCGCGCTGCAGCCCGAGCGCGAAGTGGTAGTTCGCGAGCTTCGACTGACCGTAGGCACGCCACGGAGCGTACCGGCCGTGCAGGTGCGGGTTGTCCGGATCGAGCCGCCGGCCCATGTGGTGCGCCGTGCTGGTGACCGACACGACCCGGGCCGCCGGGGCCGCGACCAGCGCCGGCAGGAGCAGCGCGGTCAGCGCCCAGTGGCCCAGATGGTTCACCCCCAGCTGCATCTCGAAGCCGTCGGCGGTCTGTCGTTGCGGCATCGCCATCACCCCGGCGTTGTTCACCAGGATGTCGATCCGCTGGTGTTCGCGCCGGATCCGCTCGGCCGCCGTACGCACCGAAGCCAGCGACCCCAGGTCCAGCGGCACGACCTCCAGCGCCGCTCGCGGAGCCGCGGCCCGGATGGTCGCGGCCGCCTTGGCCGCCTTGTCCTGGTCGCGGGCGGCCATGACCACCAGCGCGCCCTTGGCCGCCAGCGCTTTCGCGGTCTCCAGGCCGAGGCCGCCGTTGGCGCCGGTGACCACGGCGGTCTTGCCGGTCAGGTCGGGAATCTGAGCAATCGTGTACGCCATACGCCTAGCATCGGCCCCGGCCCGCCCGCCGTCATTAGCAGAACGCGCCATCCCCGAAGCAGTTCACGCCACCGGCGTAGACTGGTGCCGGCCGCGACTGGCGAGGGGTGGAGCACCACCGGGGAACGGCCGTAGGAAGTGTGTGGCGCCGTCCGCCTGGGCGCCTCCGGAAGCAGAAATCCTGCCATCGGAGGCACCGTGCGACTGCGCTACGGCATGAATCCCCACCAGCGGTCCGCGACCGCGTCCCCGATCGACCCGGCGCGACCGCCGTTCCGCCTGCTCAACGGCGAGGCGTCGTACATCAACGTGCTGGACGCCGCCGCGGCTTGGCAGCTCGTCCGGGAGGCGGCGACCGCCCTGGGCCGGCCCGCCGCGGCTTCGTTCAAGCACGTCTCGCCGGCCGGAGCCGCGACGGCGGGACCGATCGACGCCGTGATGGCCGAGACCTACCGGCTGGACGCGCCGGCGGTCGGGGCGGTGACCAGCGCGTACGTCCGGGCCCGGGACGCCGACCCGAAGAGCTCCTACGGCGACTTCGTGGCCGTGTCGGCGCCTGTGGACGCGGAGTTGGCCGAGCTGTTGCGCCGGGTGGTGTCGGACGGCATCGTCGCACCGGGCTACGAGCCGGGTGTCCTGGCCGAACTGTCGGCCAAGAAGGGCGGCCGTTTCCTGGTCGTGGAGGCCGACCCTGGCTTTCAGCCGCCACCGACCGAGACGCGTGAGGTCTTCGGTCTGCGGCTCACCCAGCCCCGAGACGACGTCGCCCTGACTCGTGACCTGCTGGCCCGACCGGGGCTGCCGTCCTCCGCCGTGGACGATCTGCTCCTCGGCCTGATCGTCGTCAAGTACACGCAGTCGAACTCGGTCGCCTACCTGCGCGACGGGATGACGCTCGGGATCGGCGCCGGACAGCAGTCCCGAGTGGACTGCACGCGGCTGGCCGGTGCCAAGGTCGACACCTGGTGGCTACGCCGGCACCCCAGCCTCGCGGGACCGGATGCCGGCGCCCGGGTACAGGACCGCGTCACCGAGCAGCTGCGCCGCACGGCCGGACTTCCCGACGATGCCGATCGAGCCGGCTGGCTGGGGCGGCTCGACCGGGTGGCCTTCGTCTCCGACGGCGCGCTGCCTTTCGCCGACAACGTCGAACAAGCGGCACTGCACGGCGTCCGGTTCATCGCCGAGCCGGGCGACTCCGTCCGCTCCGCCGACGTGCTCGCCGAGTGCCGGCGGCACGGTATCGACCTGGTCCACACCGGCGTTCGACTGTTCCGGCACTGACTGGCGCCGGCCGTTGAGGCTGCGCAGAGCGTGTCCCGCCGTCCGGTTGGCTTCAGGGGCGGGTGGCGGCCGCGAGACGCAGACCGAGTGCGACCAACGCGGTTCCGGTGATCGCGTCCACCGCGCGGCGCACGGCGGCATTAGCGAAGATCCGGCGCGCCGCGCCGACGAGGTTGGCCACGACGATGAACCACGCGGCCGTGATCAGCACCGCGATCGTGGACAACAGCAGCGTCTCGACCAGGCTCGGATGGACGGGCAGGAACTGTGGCAGCAGCGCGACAAAGAACACCGCGACCTTCGGGTTGAGCACGTTGCACAGCAAGCCCTGGCGGAACGCCGCCCAGCGGCTCGCACCAGTGTCGACGCTGGGGACGCTCTCGGCGCCGCCGCCCTTGCGGGCGGCCAGGAGCGCCCGCACGCCCAGAACCATCAGGTAACCGGCACCGACGATCTTCACGATCGTGTAGGCGAGCGCGGACGCGGCGACCAGTGCCGCCACACCGGTCGCCGCGGCGACCGCCCAGAGGAAAACGCCGACCGCGATGCCCAACGCCGCCATCGTCCCGTCGGCCCGCCCCGAAACGGCGGCCCGGCGAACCACAACGGCGAAATCCGGCCCCGGCGACATCGCCCCCAAGAGCACGACCCCGAAGAAGGCCGCGACCATCGCACCACTCACCCGACCACCATATCGACCGGGAAACCCGGGAGCCGAGCAATGACGCCGATTCAGCGGTTGAGTCGCTTGTAGACCGGTGCGAGCGGTCTGCGGCAGAAAGCGACGGCAATGGTGGCCATCGGGCATAGCCAGCACCGGCGGCGGCCACGTGCGGGCCTGGCTGTACGGCATCGCGACCAACCTGATCCACCGCCATCGGCGTGGCGAGCAGCGGCGGTACCGGGCGCTGGCCCGCGAGGACGAAGGCCCGTCCGGGCAGCCGCACGATGAGCTGGTGGCCGCCCAGGTGAGCGCGCAGGCGCTGCGACGGGAACTGGGGATGGCGTTGGCCGGCCTGTCCCGGCGGGAACGCGACGCGTTGCTGCTGGTGGCCCTCGGCGGACTGGACTATGCCGAGGCCGCGGCCGCTCTCGGGATCCCGTACGGCACGGTCTGCTCGCGCCTCAACCGGGCGCGGCGGAAGGTGCGCACGGCGCTCGGCGGCAGCGATCCGAGCCGCGGCCGTGGTGGGTGCGAACACTGTGTCATCGCTGGCCATCACCCCGTCGCCGCCGGCCACCCAGACCCAGGCCACCGCGCAGCAGATCCTGCTCGCAGCGGCCTCCCACGCCGAGCGGGCTCCCGCCACGAGCGGCAGGTACTGGCACGTCAAGTCAATCGAGAACCGGATATATTTGGTACCCGCCGGATACCACGTGACGAGCCCGGCCGTGGAAGAACTATGGACCGCCGCCCGTTCCGGCGACTCCAGCTGGTCCGGGCGGCTCCAGCAGGCCGCGAGGCCCAGCACGCCGGCCGACGAACAGGCGTGGCGGACGGACGGCTCGCCGACCGGGTGGCGGATTCTTGGCAACCGCCTGTCCACCCGGTCACAGAAGCCGAACCTGACGCGCCTCATCGGCCCGCCCACCTACCTGGGCGAGAACGAAGTCAGTCGCGCCGAGCTCGAGCAGCTACCGACCGACCCGAACAAGTTGCACGCCTGGCTGGAGAAGAGGGTAAAGGCGCAGGGCGGCATACCTTCCGACGCCGTACTGCAGAGTCAAGTCTTCGACACGGTGGTGCAGCTACTGGCGGCGACTCCGGCCTCCCCGGCGCTCCGGGCCGCGGCGCTACGGGTGCTGGCGGCCATGCCGTACGTGCACAGCGCGGGTGCCGGCAAGGACGACCGGGGCCGCACCGGTGTCCGGATCGTTTTCGACTCCGGCAGCGCACTCGGTTACGCGGGCGAGATGATCATCAACCCGGACGGACCCGCGGTGCTGCAAATCAACCAGAAGGTCGATTCCGGCGCAAAAATGATTCAGGAAATCGACACGCTGATCCTCACGGCCGAGTGGACCAACAATAAGCCGCAACCGCCGACCGCTCCCTGAGCCGGCTGAAATCGGTTGCCCCCGGCTGCTACGCCGGGGGCAACCGTTCAAGAACACCGTTCAACGGTTCAGTCGTTTGTAGACCGGGGCCAGTGCCTTGTGCAGGTCCTGGTACACGTCGAACAGCTCGTCGTAGGTCGCGCGGTGGGATTCGTCCGGCTCGAAGACGCAGTCGTTGCGCATCAGGGCGGGAATCTCGGCGAACGACACCAGTCCCGCGCCCACCGCGCCGATCCAGCCCGCGCCCCGGGCGTTGACCGCGACCGGCTGGGCGTCCCGGCGGATCTCGACGCCGAGGACGTCGGCGAAGATCTGGCACCACGAGTCGGACTGCGCGCCCCCGCCGGTGATCACCAGCGAGGTCACCGGCGCGCCGAGGAACTTGTCCACCGCCCCGGCCAGCCAGCGGGTGTTCAGCGCGACGCCCTCGAAGACCGCGCGCAGCAGGTCCGAGCGGTTGGTGTCGAGCGAGATGTTCAGGAAGCCGGCGCGCAGGTTCGCGTCGTCCACGGGTGCGCGTTCGCCGTACAGCCAAGGGGTGTAGACCACGCCGTTGGAGCCGGGCGGCACGGTCGGGATGATCTGGTCGAAGGCGTCGAAGATCGTGCCCTCGTCGCGGCTCAGGTGCCCGGCGCTGATCAGCGGGTCGTCGTGCTCCACCACCTTGTCGCGCAGCCAAGTCAGGTTGGCGCCGGCGGTGGCCTGCAGGGCGGTCATCAGGTAGCGGTCCGGCACGGCGCACGGCAACGACGCGATCTGGGCGAAGACGTCCGTCTTCTTTCGGGTCACGTGCGCGGCGATCCAGGACGACGTGCCGATGTACAGATGCGGTTGGTTGTCACCGGTGGTGCCCGCCCCGACGGCCGCCGCGGTGTTGTCGATCGCGCCCGCCACCACCTGCACGGACTCGGGCAGACCGAGGTGGGCCGCGGCGCTCGGCGACAGCGTGCCGATCACCTCGGTGCAGGCCACAATCGGCGGCAGCTTGGCGCGGTCGATGCCGCAGTCGGCGACCAGCGCGTCCGAGTAGCGGATGTCGCCCGGCCGCCGGTTGTCGGTGACCCATGAGGTCAGGATCGAGTCGACGGTCGCCACGGTGCGGCCGGTCAGCTTGAGGTTGATCCAGTCGAGCACGTTGAGGAACGCGGCGGTGCGCTCGTACACCTGCGGCATCTCGTCGCGGACCAGCAACATGTGCGATGCCGGGTCCTTGCCGGCCACCGACGGCATTCCGCCGGTCAGCCGCAGCCAGCGGATCATCCGGCGGACCGACATTCCCGAGTACGACGGGAAGCCGCCGAACTGCCTGCGCAGGTTGGCCGCGCCGCGCATGTCGAGCCAGCTGATGCACGCGGTCAGCGGCTCACCCTCGGCGTCCACCGCGATCGTGCCCTCGCCCTGGGTGGAGGCGCAGACGGTGGTGACCGCCCGCAGCTGCTCGGGATGGCAGCGGCCCAGGTCCGCCACGACCTCGGCCAGCGCCTTCCACCACTCGAGCGGATCCTGCTCGGCGCCGCCGCCCGGCAGGACCCGCAGCGGCACGGCGCGCTCGGCCCAGCCGGTGACCGTGCCGTCGGCCGCGACCAGGGCGGCCTTCATCCCCGAGGTGCCGAGATCGATCGCGAGGACCTGCGGCGCCGTGCTTCCCACCGATCAGACTCCCTCGACCAGAGCGAACACCCGGTCGAACCGGGCGAGGGCGTCGTCGATGACCTCGTCGGTGTCGGCCATCGAGGTGTACATCCGCGACCCGGCCAGGGTGATGATGCCGTGCGCCGCGTACGCCGCGCCCATCTGCTCCATCAGCCGCTTGCGGGGCTTGTTCTCCTTCAGCAGCTTGATCGGGTTGTGCATGTCCAGCAGCATGACACCGCTGGATTCCAAGTGGACGATCGAGCCCTGGTTGTAGGCCACATAGGGCAGGCCGTACTTGTCGATCAGCCGTTGCAGGCCCCGGGTCAGCCGGTCGCCGGCCCGCCCGGCGACGACCGGCGCGTTGGTCCGGGCCATCTCCTCGATCGCGAAGTAGCCGGCCGCGCAGGACAGCGGGTTGGCCGAGAGCGTCCCGCCGACCTGGATGTGGGCGCCGCTCTTGCCGTCCAGCCCGGAGCCGAAGCTAGCCATGATGTCGGCCCGGCCGCCGACCCCGCCGGCCATCGGATAACCGCCCGCCACGGCCTTGCCGAGCACGGTCAGGTCGGGTGTGACCCCGAAGTAGCCGGCCGCGCCGCCCAGGCCGAGCCGGAACCCGGTGACCACCTCGTCGAAGACGAGCAGCGCGCCGAACTCGTCGCACAGCGAGCGGACCTTGGCGTTGTAGTCCTGCGGCACCGGGCGGGTGCCGGACTCCGGGCCGACCGGCTCGACGATCACCGCCGCCGTGCCGCCCCGCGCCCGGTTCTCGATCAGCTTGCGCTTGAGCTGGCCCAGGTCGTGCGGGAACGTCTCCCGGGTGCTGTTGGTGGCGCCGAACGGGATGCCCTTGGCGTTCATCCGGTAGGTACCCGGCACCCGCAGGCCGTAGACCATCGTGTCGGACCAGCCGTGATACGCCCCGCCGACCTTGATCACCATCTTGTTGCCGGTGAAGGCGCGTGCGCCCCGGACCGCGGCCATCACGGCCTCGGTGCCCGAGCCGAGCGACCGGTACATCTCGATGTGCGGCATGTACCGGTGGATGATCTCGGCGAGCTTGAGCTCGTACTCGTGGAACAGCCCGGTCACCGGGCCGGACTCGCGGATCACGGCGGCCACCTGCTCGTTCACCGGGGCGTAGTTGCTGCCCAGGATGGTCGGGCCGCCGGCCTGCAGGAAGTCGATGTAGGTGTTGCCGTCCCGGTCGGTCAGGTAGGCGCCCTCGGCCTTGTCGACGGCCAGCGGGAACGGGTAGTTGAAAGCCAGGTTGTGCTGCACGCCGCCGGGGATGCGCAGCTTGGCCCGGTCGGTGATCTCCTTGCTGCCCCGGCACTTGGTCTCGAAGTAGTTCAGGACGTCCAGCAGCGCGTCGTGCCGCAGCCCGCGTACCGGCTGGGCGACCAGCGCCTTGAGCCGGCGCATCGTGTCGTCCACATCGAGGTATTCGCTGATCGCGTAGCCGAGCTGCGCCGACTCGCTGCCGGGCTTCTCCACGACGGTGCTCTCGGGTGTCCGGGCACCCGCCGCGGCGACCTCGGCGGCCTTCGCGTCGGCGCTGGGCAGTTCCTCGGCCGGGGCCACCCGGACCGGCGGCACTGACTCGGTGATCTGCGCGGCGATCCGCTTCTCGTCCGCGCGCAGCTTGCCGAAGGCGATCTCGCGGATCGCCGCCGGGATGGTGTAGACCTTGCCGCTCTCGGTCGTCAGCGCCAGCAGGTACGCGATCGACACCTTCTCCAGCAGCGCCATCGCGAAGACCGCCCGGTCCGGGTCGGTGCCCACCGCGACGATGCCGTGGTTGGCGATGATGAAGGCGTTGTCGCCGCTGGCCACCTTCTTCTGGACGTTCTTGGCGAGGAACCCGGTGCCGGACGGCGCGTACGGAATGATCGCGACCTTCTTGCCGAGGAAGCGCACCTGCTCGTCGGTCAGCGCCGGGATCTCCTTGCGCAGGAAGGCCAGGGCCGAGGCGTACGGCTGGTGGGTGTGGATGATCGCGTTGACGTCGGGCCGCTCGCGGTAGATGTTGGCGTGCATGCCGCACTCGATCGAAGGAGCGAGACCGGCGCCGGTGTCGTCGGGCACGTGCTTGCCGTCGAAGTCGACGATGCAGATGTCCTCGACCCGCATCTTGTCGTAGTCGTAGTTGCTCGGGGTGACGGCGTAGAGCCGGTGACCGGGCACGCGGACCGAGACGTTGCCCTCGGTGGCCTTGAGGTAGCCGCGGGTCAGCATGGTCCGGCACATGTCGACGACGTGCTGGCGGGAGATGCGATGCTCCACGAGAGGTCTCCTCTTCTCCGTCTTCCCCTGCCCCTATCCTCGCCCCGTCCGGTGACGAAATCTCCATCGTTCGAACAGCGAGAAGGACCGCGTTCTTTATCACGCCGTGACAAGATTAGGCATGACCCCCTGGCGCCACCTCTCTACCGACCTGTCCGCGGCGATGCGCCCGCAGCTGGCCGCGACCGTGCGGGAGGTCGCCGACGCGCTGACCGAGGCGAGCCCGGTGTTCGCCGAGAGCGACAATTCAAAATTCGAGCGCGATCTGCGTACGGCGGTGACGGTCGCCCTGGAACGCTTCCTCGAGCTGGTCGGCACGGACGAGCCCGCGCTGCCGCCGCGTTCCCGGGAGGTCTTCGTCGGTCTGGGTGCCGCCGAGGCGCGCGAGAACCGGGGGCCCGAGGCGCTGCTGGCGGCCTTCCGGATGGCGTCGCGGGTGATGCTGCGCAAGGCGTGCGAGGCGCTGGCCGTGGTGCGCCCGGTGGACACCGCCGAGCTGATCGACCTGTCCGACGCGATCACCGCGTACGTCGACGAACTGACCGCCGCGAGCACCGACGGATACACCCTGCAGCTGCGCGAACAGGCCGGCGAGGGCGACCGGCGCCGGCGCCAGCTGGCCGAGTTGCTGCTGCGTGGCAGCGCCCCGGAAAGCGTCGTCGTCGCGGCGGCGGCGGGCATCGGCTGGCGGGCCCTGGAGGCGGTGCTGCCCGTCGTCCTGCCGCTGGACCAGGCCCGGGACGCCCGCTTCCGGTACGGCGCGGACGGTGTCGTGGTCGAGCGCGTGCGCGACGCGGTCCTGCTGCTGCGGGCCGGGCCGCGCGCCACCCGGGCCCAGCTCGCCGACGCCCTGCACGGCCGCGCCGCGGTGGTCGGCCCGGCGCTGGGATGGGCCCAGGTGCCGGAGGGGGTTCGCCTCGCCGAACTGGCGGCCGAACTGGTCGGAACCGGCCCGGCCCCGGTCTTCGCCGACGACCACCTCGCCACGCTGGCGCTGCGGGGCGAGCCGGGAGCGCTGGCGGTGCTGGCCACCCGGCGGCTGGCGCCGCTCGCAACGGTGCGGGCCACCCAGCGGGAACGCCTGCTGGAGACGCTGCACAGCTGGCTGCTGCACTGGGGCTCACGCGCGGAGGTGTCCGCGGACCTGTTCGTGCACCCGCAGACGGTGAGCTACCGCCTCAAACACCTGCGCGAACTGCTCGGCGACGACCTGGACAACCCGGCGGCCCGCTTCGAGCTGCTGCTGGTCCTGGCATTCCGCGGAATCCCGCCAGCCACCCCGACCCCCTGATCAGGCATAACCCAGCGTCGATGCCGATTCGAAACCCGACGGGACAGCGGATGATCATGCCGGTTGTTACCGTCCCTCGCGTGAACGACCAGCCCACACCGCCCGGCCCAGCCCCCGACCGCCAGGCCGCCGACCCGTCCTGGCCCGTCGAGCCACCGCCCACCCCCGCCCCGCAGCCCGGCCCGGCCTACGGCGGGGCTCAGCAAGGCGCGCCCTACCAGGGTTATCCGTCGGCCCCGGGCGCTCCGGGAGCTCCGGGTTTCCCGGGCTATCCGGCTCCGCGCGCCCACACCGGCACCAACGGTTTCGCCATCGCCTCGCTGGTGCTGGGGATCCTCGGCGGGGTCCTCCTCAGCGTGATCTTCGGCATCGTCGCTCTCGTGCAGGTCCACAAGCGCGGGCAGCCCGGAAAGGGCGTGGCGATCGGCGGCCTGGTCGCCTCGGGCTGCTGGGTGCTGCTGATAGTCACCGGGGTGACCCTCGCGATCCTCACGGACGCCGACTCCAGCAGCGGCACCAGCGGCGACACCACGACGGCCGTGACGAGACTCAGCCCCGGCGACTGCGTCAACGACATCGAGGAGTCCAACTCGCTGCGAGACCTGCCGGTAGTGCCGTGCTCGTCACCACACGACGGCGAGGTCTACGCGGTCTTCGACCTCGCGGCCGGCGCCTACCCAGGCGACACCGCCGTCGAGCAACAGTCCGAGAAGCGGTGCGGCGACGAGTTCGACGGCTACGCAAGCACCCCGGACAACAACCTGGAACTCTTCTACCTGCACCCGCTGGAGTCATCGTGGTCACTGGACCGCGGCGTAACCTGCATCGCCACCGACCCCCGCGGCCCACGAACCGGCTCCCTACGCGACTGACCCGGCGCCCCGGCCCACCCATCGATCCCAGCAAAGGGCCGGGTG
>Ga0307515_10002462_pt1 | contig 40261 bp, 27 predicted proteins | sample 17_EM_MG_FD_194513 | JGI IMG/M metagenome (GOLD analysis project Ga0307515, IMG submission 194513) | Populus trichocarpa ectomycorrhiza microbial communities from riparian zone in the Pacific Northwest, United States - 17_EM | ecosystem: Host-associated > Plants > Roots > Unclassified | place... | reverse complement strand
TGTTGTAAGTTGGGTTGCATAAGTATTGCCCGGTATACCCTGGTTGTTGGTAAGCCCATAACCAAGTCTCAGTTTCAATTCATCTATAGATTTTACGCTTTTTAAAAACGTCTCGTTATTAATTTTCCAGGCAAATGCCCCAGAATAGGTAACAGCCCAATTATGGTCAACCGGAAAATTTGAAGAACCATCGTTACGCAGGTTACCGGTGATCAGATATTTATCATCCCAGGAAAAATTAACCCGGCCGAAATAAGATTCCGATGAGCTACCGGGACCATGATCGCCACCATTTGTTACAACAGTAGGATCGCCAGCACTGATGGCCTGCACATTATTTGAAACGAAATTTTTACGTCCTGCACTTATATTTTCGTAATAATCTGTATTTGCTTCGTGCCCTCCTAAAATATTGAATTTAGATTTCTTGAAATTATGGTTAAAAGTTAAGTATTGGCGCCATGTGGTGAAGTAGTCATGACTAATATCCGAGCCGGCACTGTTGACGGGGTTGGAGACATTGTTAGTTGCTGTACCAAATAGAAAAACCGGATTAAAAGTATTGTGGGAACCAAATGTGAAGTTACCGGATACTTCTGTACGGAATGACAGATCGTTAGTAAACTGTATTTCTGCATAAGCGTTGGTATACGCTTCATATCTTGCAGATTCGTTTTTTAGAAGCGAGGCTAAGCCTACAGGGTTTGCAACAGGTGGTACCCAACCATCCGAGGTAGTAACACCACCATAGGAACCATCGGCGTTTTTTACCGCAACATCGGGTGTCATACTTAACGCCTGGCCAATTACACCGCCATCTGTGGCAACTGTGTTTTCATAAACACGAAAAAACTGAAGGCTGGTTCCCAGTTTTAACCATTTAGTGGTCCTGGTGTCCAGGTTCAAACGTACTGAGTATCTTTTGAAAGCAGACCCAAGCGCTATACCTTGCTGGTTGAAATAAGATCCCGATATATAATATTGGGTTTTTTCATCGCCTCCGCTTACAGAAAGTGTATGATTAGTCATCGGCGCTTTACGGAATAATTCACTTTGCCAGTCGGTACCTTTACCTAAATATTGCGGATTGGCTAATTCTGGCCTTGTACCGTAGCCCCAAACTTGTGCGCGGGCATTCAAAAAGGTTGCCAACTGTTGTAAGTCCACAGTTGGGAGCCTGTTCCGAATCTCCTGGTAACCTGTATAAAAATCGTAATTTACTGTTGGGCGCCCTGCTTTACCTCTTTTTGTGGTAATAACGATAACGCCATTGGTAGCCTGCGAACCATATATGGCAGTTGCAGATGCATCTTTCAATACGTCGAGCGATTCGATGTCGTTAGGATTGATACCACTTAAGGGATTGGAACCGTGACCAGGGTCGGTAGCCGGAGGAATAATAACACCATCTATAACAACCAATGGCGCATTGGCGCCTGATATTGACGACACACCACGTATTTGAATAGATACGCCACCACCGGGCTGACCTGATATCTGTTGCACTACTACACCTGCAACTTTTCCCTGCAGGGCCTGGTCAAAAGTAGTGGGTTGTGTTTGGCGCAATTCGGTACCCGTTATTGAACTGATAGAGCCCGTTACATCAGGCCTTCGCGATTTACCATAACCGATAACGACTACCTCGTTCAAATTGCTGGATGTTGAATTGAGCTTCACGTTAATTGCTCCGGCTTGCTTAACAGTTATCTCCCGTTTCGCAAAGCCTAAAAAACTAAAAACAAGCACTTTGCCCGGTTCAGCGGCTATATTATAGCTACCATCAACGCTGGATACGGTCCCGAGGCCTGTGCCTTTAATTTTAACGCTTACTCCCGGAATTGGCTGACCATCGTCTGCGCTCGTTATTTTACCGGTGATATTTACCGTTTGTGCATGGGCAGAAAAATAAAGGAATATGCCCGTGATAATTAATGAAATTTGGTATTTCACTCTCTTTTGTAAATTTTTATCCATCTTTTAAAAGGATTTTAAGGTTTGATAATTGGTTCATTTGTTTTTTGGTTAGTGCTTAATTGATTTTTCTTTCATTCATAATTTATTTTTGTTATCACATCTTTTTGGGCAAACAAATACCCAAAACAACTTTTTCAAACTACTTGCTGTTAGTTTCCTCACATGATACAACCGCCCGAACTACCAGTATAAAACTTCGGTACAGCCAGACACATGATTGCGTAATTCAAAAAAATTAGTTAACTGTTGGTCTTATTGGTTATTGGTGAAACATGGTTCAAAAGCAAGGTCTTTTAATACATTACATTGAACTTATATTCTGGAGGATGAAACTATGACAACTTAAAAAATGAGGAGTGGCAGAGTTGAACAAAAATATAGACCGAATGTTCAAAAAAACATAACAAACTAAAAATCAACAATTTACATATCAACCAAACGGAACAAACGCATCTAACTGTTTAGGGCGATGATCTGTTATTAAATTGTAGCTAACGGAATAAGCTTAGGAGGTGAAGAAAATATAAACATCAAACGATACCTTGCGTTATTCCCTGAGTCCGGTTAAAAAATCCATGTCCATTCGGCACTTGTTTTTACCAACAACAGGCACAAATATTTGTATGCACTTAAATTGCGTAAAGCATCAGTTTAGTGTTAACCATGCAAAATAATAAGATATTGATTGTCAGTGATTTATAATAAATACTGCTTGAAATGTGTTAAGTTATGTTAACCCAATTAGATGCGTTTGCCCAGCGATATGAAAGCTATTCCTCTTCAGTTTCGGATAGCTTTTTTTGGCGAATAGAATTGACATAGGCAGAAGGAAGAGTCTTATACTCATCCTTGAATAGTTTTGTAAAATATTTAGGGGTATTGAAGCCAACTTCATAACAAATCTGGCTGATTGTCATTTGACTGTTCTCCAGTAAATACACCGCTTTTTTTAGTCTGATGGAACGAATAAATTCAACCGGCGATTTACCTGTAAGCGCCAACACCTTGTTATATAACGATCCGCGGCTCATATTCATTTTACGGCTTAATTCTTCTACAGAAAGGCTTTCGTTTAATATATTCGATTCTATATATTCAACAATACTCCTTAACAGTTTCTCATCTTCGTTTTGTAAAGGCGTTTCCTGCAGTTGCACGTCCATTTGCTTTTTGTACGTCCGCTTATAGGTATCCCGAAGGGTTAAGATATTTTTGATTTTTGAAAGAAGTATTTCGAAATTAAAAGGTTTTGTCATGTAATCATTAGCACCAATTTCCAAACCTTTTATTTGTTCTTCATCACCCGTTAATGCGGTTAGCAAAACAACGGGAATATGTGATGTACGTTTATCATTCTTTAGTTTTTTGCATAATTCAATTCCCGTCATCTCGGGCATGCTGATATCGCTTACAATAATATCCGGATGTTGCGAAAGGGCCTTTTGCCAGCCTTCCCGGCCGTTTGAAGCTTCGATTAAAAAAAATACATCCTTTAAATTGTCTTTCAGGTAAAAACGGAAATCATCGTTATCCTCAACTAAAAGAACTACCGGCTTTTTGTTTGCCCGCTGCTGTTTGATTACAGTTTTAATTTCACTGTGGCTCTCGCCGTCCCGATTCGCCATATCGGCCTCCTCGGCAACTACTACATTAGTTTCCGGCCCGGCGTAGATGACAAACGGCAGTTTAACAGTAAAGCAGCTGCCGTGATCGGGCTCACTCTCAACTGTTAATTCTCCTCCGTGCATCTTCACAAACTCATGCGTAATTGCAAGGCCAATGCCGCTGCCCTGGTTAATCATCGACTCCGGAATGTCGTGTTGAAAAAACCGCTCGAAAATTTTACTTTGTTTTTCAGGCGGAATACCAATACCGGTATCAATCACCTTAATTTCAAGCGGGGCGTCGCCAGTTTGGTTATCTACATTAAGCAACAGGCTTACCTGGCCGCCGGGCAATGTAAATTTAAAGGCATTTGATAACAGGTTAAACAATATCCTTTCTATCTTATCATGGTCAAAATCAGTAAACAGCGAATCAACCGAGGTATCAAAAATAAAATTAATCTCTTTTTGTTCAGCGATATCAGTAAATGAAAGGTATATCTCGTTGATGAACTTCACCATATCCCCTGGCTTGCTATGTAGTTTCAACTCCTGAACTTCCATCTTTCTAAAATCAAGCAACTGGTTTACCATGTTCAACAGTCGCCGGGCGTTTTTTCCTATCATGCCCAGCTGTTGTTTCTGTTCCTGATCAGCACGGGTAAGCATTTTTTCGACCGGCGCCATGATCAGCGAAATCGGTGTTCGGAACTCGTGACTTACGTTGGTTAAAAATTTAGTTTTCAGTTGATCAAGATCTTGCATTCGCTTAACTTCCTGGCGCTCCTGTTCTATCAGTAATTTTGCCTCCTGCTTTTCTTTTTCAGCCACGAATTGTCTTCGTATTTTTTGTATGCCCCTTTGCCTGATAAGCAAAAGTATGCCCAAAAACAGCAGCGTGTAAACAACATAGGCAAAAGTTGATTTCCAGAATGGCGGCAATACTTTAATCTTTACTGAAATATAGTCGGGGTTCCACGCGCCCGCTGTATTGGATGCCCGCACCATAAATACATAATCCCCCGCATCCAGGTTAGTATAGTTGGCTTTTCGTATCCTATTATCCGCATTTACCCAACCTTTATCAAATCCCTCCAGCATATACTGATATTTTACTTTTCCGGGATTGAAAAAATCAAGTGCGGCAAATTCTATCGAGAAGATATTTTCGCTATGATTAAGTACAATATTGTTCGTTAACGATATTACTTTTGATAGTACCACGTGCCCGTTAATAGCCTCATTGGCTGATACGCTTTTGTTGAATAGCTGAAAATCGGTAAATATTAATTTTGGCTTATTAACATTAGGTTCTAAGCTTTCAGGATCAAAAATATTAAAGCCGTCAACACCTCCAAATATCAACTCGCCGCTGTGTGTTTTTAAAGCGGAATTCATATTAAATTCACGGCCTTGCAAGCCATCCGTTTCGTCAAAGTTTTCGAAATGAAAATTAAAACCGTTGCCCTTCGGTGTTAAGGTGACATGGCTTAACCCATTTGAGGTGCTCACCCACATCGTTCCTTTATTATCTTCCAGCGTTTTCGATATTGAATTTGCCGGGAGCCCATTTTTTTTTGTCAGTGATGTAAAATTATTTGTCTTTGGATTGAAAACACTCAACCCTCCCGATGTCGCTATCCACATCAAACCACGGCTGTCCTCGTTAATACTGTTTACATTATTGTCTACTAAATTATTTGCGTCACCGCCATTTGAGATGTAATGAGTTACCCCTTTCCCATTTTTCAGTATTACATCTACACCAAAATATCCTCCGGTCCATATATTACCACGCTTATCCTCAAACATTGCTGTTATCATCGGAGACCTGATTTCACTCTGTTTAAAAGGATGATAAAATATTTTTTTTGAACGGTCAAAAATTTCAAGACCTCCGGCAAACGTCCCTATCCATAAACGGTGCGACGAATCTTCCAGAACACTCCAAACCCTGTCATCAGCTATACTGGTGGTTACTTTATCATCATGTTTGTAATGGATAAATTTGGTTCCATCGAAACAGTCCAGACCACCAAAATAGGTTCCTATCCATAGTTTTTGGTCATAACCAACACATAAGTCAACAATAATATCATTACTCAGACTATTTGTGTTTCCCGGATCATGTTTATATTGTGTAAACCTACCTGTTGTGCGGTTAAAATAAATCAGGCCGCCCCCATTGGTGCCAATCCAGAGGTTTCCGTGCTTATCTTCTATAAATTTGTAAACATCGTTAAAACTTAAACTACCAGGATCTGAGGCAAAATGCCTGTAGAGTGGAAACCTGATGATATTTTTATGATAATAACTTACTCCCTTTTTAAAAGTACCCGCCCACATAATACCAAAGATATCTTTATAGAGGAATACACTGTTTTCCCTTAATGATGTGGGGTCATCTTCCCGGTTTAGCAGATAAGTAATTTTGAAATCCTTTTTGTCCAGTACATTTATGCCCCCATGGTCAGCGGTAATCCATATCAGGCCATCATCGGCCTCAACAATACTGGTAATTACCTTCGCATTTAACTTTGCCCCGGCCGATTCCTTATCAATATGCCGCACACCCCCTGTTGAAGGCCTGTAGTAAAATATACCAGATTCCTTATAAAATGCGTAAAGCCACAAATCATTGTCGCGATCTACCATTAAAGAATAATCCCCGCTTTTATAATTTGTTGCCTTATTAAAGGCATCCGTATGGTAGCTAATTTTATTAAGTTTAATATCAAACATCTCCACTATGCCATTAGTATAAACTATCCATACATTGCCTTTAGCATCGGTAGTGATGTCTGCAATGGAACTTGAATATAACAACGGGGTGGAACGATTGCTATGAAAATAGTGTTTTGTTTGCCTGCTTATGGCATTGTATCTGTAAATACCTGAATCGGGGAACAAAAACCAAAAGTCTGTTGAGCCAGACCGCAATATTTTAGAGACGTGGGGATAAGCAGGAAGTTTTAATGATTGAAGCAACGGCCGCATATCACCGTTAAACTGTTCCGTTTCAGGATCATAAAAACAATATCCACTACGGGTTAGTATCCATAATTTTTTATCAGGGCCTTCAAAAATCCTGTAAATAAAATCGTCACTAACTGAATTTTTATTATTGCCATCGTGCTTAAATACTTTAAAAGTATAGCCGTCATAACGATTAAGGCCCGATGCAGTGCCAAACCACATAAAACCCTTAGAATCTTTAAATATACAATTAACCTGGTTGTGTGAAAGCCCGTTACTTATATCGAGGTGTGAAAACCGGTACTGACTGCTTTGTCCAAAAACATTTAAGTATCCGAAAATTAAAGTAACTGTAAGTAAAAAATAATATTTTATGCGAATGGAGATCATTATTGAAAGCCCAAAATCAACAGATTAACTTTTATAAAGTTAGTACACTAAGGTAGCACAATTGTTGTATAATGAGCAGACATGATTCAATTTTTACGCAGATTTTCAAAGGATGAGTTATTAAAATAAAAATGCGTCCGTATCTCACCCCGGACGCATTTGACCTGTCTTTTTTTAATTACAATCACAGTATTATTGTGATCTCTTAAAAAAACGCGTCCGTATCGCACCCCGGACGCGTTAACCTGCCTTTCTTCAACTAAATCACAACTTTATTGTGATATCTTAAATGTTTTTTTACTGGGCTAACAGTATTTTTTTTAACCGGTTGTTTAAATTGGTTTGCACCAGTTTATACTTTATATTTTCACAAATGCCCATTGTTGGTTTTTGGCTCCAGTATAATCCCATTGATCAACAGAAGTGCCATTGGTAAGTGACGTTGTTGTTGAAGGAGAAGAAACTTCCAGGGCTTTTCCGCTATTAACATTGATGATTTTATAGAAACCATTGTCTGTTGCCTGAATTGACCAGTTTTGATTGTTTCCGCCTGTACCTGAGTAATCCCAAATATCCACAGTACCACCGTTAGAGCCCGACCAATTTAATACTTCCAAACACCTGCTTTGAGCGTGCTGTGGTACTAATAGGTAGTGACCATTACTGCCACTCACAACTTTAAATTGCTGGTTTTGCCCGGCAGCATAATCCCATTGGTCTGCTGTCGAACCATTAGCAGTACCCCAGCCCCAGATCTCTAAAGGCTTAAAGCTAAATCTGTTTAAAATTTGATACACACCACCAACCTGAAAAGTTTGGGATGACCCATTTTGTGTTCCTTGCACCAGGGCGGCTAACTGTTGTTGATCTTGTACTGAATAGTTCGACCTGTTAATGATCGAACCGGTATCCCATAGAAATGGAAGTATCCCGTTATTCAAAGCGTTGTGTACAGCATAATTATTCCAATATGCCACAGAAGCAGCATTGTACTTTAACGAATCTCCCGAAATGCCGCGTTTCCATGCTGCAAATTCGCCCATCACTACTGGGATGCCATTATTAACGAACTTAGTCTTCATCTGCCCGAACCATGTATTCTCGTCCGACTCTTCACCATAGGTGGCATTGCGCGTAGGATCGAACGTGGTGTGATATCCCGAGCCCCAATAGTAAAACATATTGCCCCAAGAAGCATCGCCGTTCATCAAACAAAAGTTATAAGGGGTGTAGTAATGTACTTCCACCATCAAACGATTGGATACCCAATCTGAAGGCATTGTGTTCATTAGGTTGTTTGTTTTTGTAATATCAGTACTTGGGCCCTGCACAACCAAAGTCCGGTATCTGTTGCGCCCGCCAGTTACCCTCACCGCATCGATGAAAGTTTGATGATAAGAAAGCAGGACGCTCATCCCTGTGGCATCGCTTACATCAGGTTCGTTCGCGCTGGCAAACATCAAATGCTGGTCGAAATCACGCAATTTCGTTGCAATTTGTTCCCATAGTGCCTTCTGCAAGGCGTTGACCGCAGGCTGTTTAGCGACGGTGCAATTTCCCTGCAACCACCCTCCGTCCCAATGTATATTTAATATCACATACAAACCGTCGTTAACACAGTATTGCACCACCTGCTGAACACGGCTAAGCCAGGCCGGGTCTATTTTTGCAGTTGTTGAATCCGGTACATGCGACCAATCAAAATTACAAGGGATCCGTATGGCGGTAAAACCCCTTTGTTTATAGGTATCTATGAGCGCCTGGGTAATCATCGGGGCACCCCATCCCTGCTCACTGCCGGGGGCTTCCATTGTATTGCCGATGTTAATCCCCACACCGATGTTTGCAGCGAGTTGAGCCGCTGTACTGGTCATTCCTGTTTGATCGGGCGGAAGCGGGTTGGTGTTATAGCTCGGGTAACTGGTCGCAGTCAATGTTTTTTTACTGGTTTTAGCAAGCGGTTTAACGGCCGAACCGGGAGTTTCCTGTTTGTGGCATCCCGACGCCACCAGAACGATAGCGATACCGAAAAAATAGTTTAATGTTCTCATATTGAATGTAAATTGGTTTCTTGTAAAAAAGACCAAGGAAACGAAACACGCACCGGCATTTATGGATGTAACATATCTATTGACTGCCTAATCACCTGATCGGATACATCCAGTATGTTCATTGTCAATAATGGCTGTCATGTTTTCTATAGCAGGAAGCAAGAAAGCCGCTTTGACATCGGAACGCTCTTGGGTTTGTTTAATTGGTTTGCCAAAAATATAGATGTGCAGAAACGGAGAACGGGTACAAAAGTGAATAAATAGGGCAAGAAATGTTCAAATTGAACTTGTTGCTAATTATATATTCCAGTTTATCACGTCAAAATGTTTAAATGTGCTATTGTTGGCCAACCATAAAATCGTTGCCCAGGCGAATAGAATTACATTAATAATTAAAGGTTTTTCGCCGGTTGGCAAATCAAGCCGAAAATAACAAACCGTAGCTTATATTAAGCGCCTCAGCCATCAACACGATTAATCGAAAACAGTTCAGCTAATTGATTTTATATATAACTCCCTTATCTATAAACCATTGCAACACCTTGCACATTTGGTCTATTTTTTTATTCATCCCTGCCCCCTCCTTTTTTTTGACTTGACATAGTTTCAACCCTTGGAATAAGCTTCAATGCGTAATGTTTGAAATACTGATTTTGAACAATATTCCACCAATTATCAGTTGAACCAATTTCTATTTATTTTTTAACCTGGTGAGCAATCCAGGTTCTTTTTAATTTTTTTCATATGGTAAAAAACTCACCAAAAAATTTGGATCAGATTTTCGAGATCAAATTTTCGCAATCGATTGCAAATACGAATCAGCTAAGTAATTTCTTTCTTTCAAAAAAAATGCCCGGTTTGTTGCCGGCAAAAAGGGAGAAGCATCTGAATGCCCTCCCGACCTATAGTATAACAACGTTTGCACTCGTATTCGTTACATCCAACTATTCTAAACCTTAATAATCAGCCAATTTGTTTCACTTAAATTAAAAATTCATGAAAAGAAAACTATTTACACAACTCCTGATCTTTGTCGGGATAACCTTATCAGCTATCATGATAAGTTTACCGGGCTTTTCGCAAACGGGGAAAATTACCGGCAAAGTGTCGGATAAGGACGACGGATTGCCTCTGCCCGGCGTATCTGTTAAAGTAAAAGGAAAGCCCGAGGTTACGGGTACAAATTCGGAAGGTGTCTATTCCATAAACGCTGCCTCGGGCAGTACGCTGGTATTCTCTTTTGTTGGTTACGAACAAAAAGAAATTGTTGTTCCGGCATCTGGCGCTCTTAACGTGGTTTTATCGAAAAGTACTAATAACCTGAACGAAGTAGTGGTAATAGGATATGGTACGTCCCGCAAAAAAGACCTGGTAGGTGCTGTTAATGTGGTAAACGCTAAAGATGCCGGCGCCAATACATCACTAAGCCCTGCACAACTGATAATCGGAAAGGCCCCCGGCGTCCAGGTAGTGCCGACAAATGGTGTGCCGGGCTCAACTGCAAAAATTATTGTACGTGGTGTGGGTTCTTTCACCGATGTTAGCCCGTTGTACGTTATTGATGGCATACAGGGTAATGAAGGATTGTTCAATAGCATTAGCCCACAAGATATTGAGAATATTACCATATTAAAAGACGCAGCTTCTACTGCAATATATGGTGTTGCCGGTGCTAATGGTGTTGTAATCATTACAACCAAAAAAGGTAAAACAGGCGCTCCTCAAATATCGTTTACCTCGCAGGTAGGTTTTGCAACCATACCTAAAAAGCTTGATCTGCTGAAAGCAGCAGATTATGTAAAGCTCCTTAAAGATATTGATGTTACCAACAATAATCCCACACCGGTAAAACTTACCACACCATATGTTTTGGTTGACAGGAATGACTGGCAAAAACAAATTTTTAAAACAGCTTTATCAACACAAAATGACATAAGTGTAAGCGGCGGAAATGATAAGATTATTTATAATATGTCGGCGGGATACGTAACACAGCAAGCCACAGTTAGGGATTATCAATTAAAAAGGTTTAATAACCGGTTTACATTAGAAGAAAAATTAGGCCGTTTTCGCTTCGGGCAAACCTTAAATTTGAGGTATACAAAAACGGGGGGGATTCTGGCAGGCATAGGTAACGCGCTTCAATATGCGCCTTATCAACCCATTTATGATTCTTCAATTCGGGGCGGTTATTCCATCCTTACCAATATAGATGATGACAGCAATGCAGTAAATCCATTAGAGGACTTAGGCGTAAAAACGCAAAGCGGCCATGAACTGATATTATTTCCGCAAGTATTTGGAGAAGTAAGAATTATAAATGGTTTAACCTTCAGGTCGCAAGCGTCATTACAATATGGCAGCAGTGTGAGCAATTCTTATAATATACCCTACGTAACCGCCAATAAACTGTCTTTCGACCGGCAAGCGGGCCGTAGTTTTAACGACTACTCCAGTTACACCATTGAAAATTATTTTTCCTATAACCACACCTTTGGCAAACACAATATTTCGCTAACAGCAGGTACAAGTTATAAAGACGCAGGCAGCAGTAGCTTTGTTAACCTAACAGGTACCGGTATGCTGACCGATGAAGTAAGGGACATATCCGTAGCCACAAAAATTACCCCCGCCAGTTCCTCAGGTTATGCCAATGGAGCTGGTATAGAACAATCTTACTACGGGCGTTTGATTTATTCTTACGACGATAAATATATTCTTTCGGCCAGTTTAAGGCGCGACGGCTCTTCCAACTTTCCCAAAGCAAACCGTTACGGTAATTTTCCGGGCGCGGGCTTTGCATGGCGCTTCAGTCAGGAAGATTTCGTAAAAGCAGCCCTTCCATTCATCAGCGATGGTAAACTTCGCGTAGGATGGGGACGTACCGGTAACAACCGGATCTCTCTTACCGCCAGTGATGTGTATACCTTTAATGGATCGACTGCGGGAAACCTGGCGTATTCTTTTGGCAGGAATGAGCAATTTGTTAGTGGTACAACACTTACTACTATCGGAAACGGATTATTACATTGGGAAACAACCGACCAAACCGATGCGGGGATCGATCTGGGTTTTCTCAACAACAGAATAACTTTTAATGCCGATTATTATAACAGAAAAAGCAGTGGGTTATTAGTTAATATACCCGTACCGCCAAGTTTAGGTATAGGGATAAATACAGGCGGCAGTTCCCAGACTGTTAACGCGGCGGATGCACAAAATAAAGGTTTTGAATTTCAGTTAGGTTACCATTCTGAGATTAAAAGTGATTTTAGCTATAACATAAGTGTTAACGGTGCTTTTAATAGTAATAAAACAATATCGTTAGGCACCCAATCGCCGACTCCAATTGTGGGCGGGACAGGTGTTGCAGAAACATTGACCCAGCCGGGTAGCCCTATCGGGGCGTATTATGGTTATAGGGTTGATCATGTAGCCAAAGACCAGGCCGAAATTGATGCATTAAATGCAAAAGCACAACAGAAGGCAGGCAATCAGACTGCGGTTTACCAGGGTGGATTAAAACCCGGCGACTTCATATTTAAGGATCTGACAGGCGACGGAACCGTTGATTCAAAAGACCAGCGGGTTTTGGGAAGCGCAATTCCAAAGTTTATGTATGGAATTAACATAGGTGCTAATTACCATAATTTCGATCTTAATGTAGTGTTGTCAGGTGTGCAGGGCGTGCAAATTGGAAATGACCTGAGGTCCAGTTTGGAGTTCGCAGGAACCGGACATAACGCCTCAACCGCCATATTAAACAGGTGGCAAAAGTCTGGAGACAATGCCGCTCTGCCACGGGCCGGACAGAATGCCAATGGATCCGGAAATTTAAGGCCATCGGATTTCTTTATAGACAACGGCGCCTATTTACGTGCCCGTAACATCACGCTGGGTTATACTTTTGGCAAAGCCACTTTGCGATCGTTTTCAGGTAATGTTTTAAGTAGACTGCGCGTATATATTGCCGCGGAAAATTTATTTACTATAACGGGCTATAAAGGGTATGACCCCGAAATAGGCTCAGACGGGGGCGATCTTATTTTTAACCGCAATATAGATCGCGGCCAGGTTCCGCAGCCACGTACAATTTTATTCGGGATACAAGCAGGATTTTAAGTAACATTTTGAAAGATATAATTATGAAAAGATTTATGAAATTCCTTATGACGGGAGGCTTGTTGGTTCTCTCGATAGGGTGTAAAAAAGATTTGAGTTTGGTTAATAAAAGTGCGTACACTTCTGACACGTATTTTACCAGCGATGTTGCCTTAAACGAGGCTGTTGTAGCCACTTACGCAGGTTTGCTGCATAATGGCATGTGGGCACGCGAGTGGTATTTTACATTTGATTTGCTCGGCTATGATGCCAAAAACAATCAGCCCCTTGTAGGTGATTTACTGCAATTGGCACAGTATAACTTTGGACCCGACCAGAACCAGGCAGGTCAAATGTGGTCGGCATTATACCAAATAATAGCGCGTGCCAATGTGGTTATTGACCGTACGCAGGTATGGAAACCGGATCCGCTTAAACCTACAGAGGCAACGGACCAAACGCAATATATTGCCGAGGCTAAATTTCTGCGGGCTTATGCTTATTTTCAATTAGTTAATTTGTATGGCCGGGTACCACTCCGCACCCACTACATAACGCTGCCAACACCTGCAGATATTAACGCACCGAGATCACCTGTCGCCGCTGTTTGGGCGTTTATTGAACAGGATTTGAAAGATGCTGAAGCAGGCCTTCCTCTTTCCTATGCTTCTGAAAATTACGGACGTGCTACACAAGGGGCTGCGGTGGCGCTTTTGGGTAAATCTTATTTATATGAAAAAAAATGGGCCCTGGCACAAACAGAACTTACCAGGTTAACCAAGGCGCCTTTCAGTTATTCGCTTGCACCGGTTTATAACGATCTGTTTGATGATCCGAAGCAGAATGATGCTACTGCGAATCCTGAAACCATTTTCCAGGTGATGAACCAGAAATGGACAGACTGGGGCGTAGGTAACCAATATTACGTTTTTGGAGGACAGGAAACCTGGGGCGGAAAGGCAACACACTCAGGCCGTGCGCAGGAATACGGCTTTAATGATTGGAACAACGTACATATAACTACAACCGCTGTTAAGGCTTTTACCTATCCTAACCCACAAAACCCGGCTGCAAATTACGTAGACCCCCGCGCGGCTTTCACCTTTTATGGCGATGCTGCAAGTGGCGGGCAAACACAATATTGTCAGCAATGTTCTGGGGGGGCTGTAGATTTTCCCTTCGCTTCAAAAGGGTACGAGTGGCTTAAATATGAATATTATAACAAGCAATCATCTTTTGGCGGACCGCAAAGTGGTATAAACGGCCAGGTAATACGCTATGCTGATGCATTGCTTATGCTGGCAGAAAGCTATATACAGCAGGGTAACACAGGTGCCGAGCCATTAGCTTTAATTAACCAGGTACGTAACAGGCCAAGTGTTAAAGCGCCACTTTATACCTCGCTGGGTAGCCAGACAGATGCTATGACCATCCTGATGCGTGAAAGGCAGTTGGAGCTAACCGGCGAACAAAGCCGTTATTTTGACTTGATACGTTGGGGCATTGCAAAGCAAACAATAAATGCTGAAAGGAAGATTGAAGACGGCACACAGCCTTTTCAGGATAAAAATGTGTTGTTACCAATACCTTTAGCCGAGAAGAATGCCAACTCTGCCGTAGCTAAAGATGTTTCCGGGGATTGGAATTAAGCAACCAAAACCTATTATTTATTTAAAAAGAGTGCGCGCCGTCAACGGCGCGGACTCTTTTTTACAAGGGACCAACTCAACAAAATGGAAATAATGCAAGAGTCACAATTTGAAAAAGTAAAATCTGTAATGGATTTAATTCAAGCCAACACATCATGGACATGGTATAACAATAACGAATTGGAAAGATTAAATGAAAAAGTGGAAGTTATCCTGACTATTTTAGATGAAAACAACGAGTTATTAAGGGAATTAATTTGCGTTATAAAAAACCAAAAAAGCTAATGAACTGATCGGTGTTATTCTGTAACTGAATTATAAAAAAATACCTTAAAGTGAGATAGGCCGCTCTCTTGCCAAATTGCAAAATCATTTTCGTGAAACAGATAAGTGATATCCTTCCACCTTTGTCATAAAATGTCCGGATCATTCCTTTCTCAATAAAAAGGAGATGTCGGCGCCGGGTAGCGGGTACCGCCAACATAGTCGCTTTAGTATAAATTTAAACCATAGAAGGCACTGACCGCTAATGGTCCCAAAAAGGTAGATCTTCATAATTACTTAAAAACATAATACCCCGCTGGTTTTTATAGGTATTTACAACATCCATTCCGGCTGTGGTCACTATTCCGCTTATCAGGCAGGCAAATAATTCTTCGGCTGGTTTAATTTTACTATAATGGGTTGAGGGAAATACCGCCGGATTAGCTATGAGTTCCAGGCTTTCAAGTAAAAACCGTGTAATTACATTAATATCAAAATCGTTGCGGTACAAGCCCGCTGTTACGCCACGCCCGATTGTTGCTTTAATGGTTTGATGGATAAAAAGGGTCTTATGTCCATTAAATTTCGAATAAGCTAATTCATGATTTTTTTCGAGATCATAAACAACAGCAGGATTTATAATATTGTAAAATTCCAATGCGTGTACCAGCAAAAAATAAAGCTCAATAATGGCGTCATCACTTTTTTCAATAAGAACCTTACAACGAAAAGTATTTTCATCTATTGCGGTATCTACAAATGTGTCTACCAATGAATCTTTATTAGAATAAAATTGATAAACTGTTTTTTTACTAATTCTGAGTTCGGATGCAATGACATCCATACTAATGCTACGAATGCCATAACGTTTAAAAAGGGAATGGGCTTTGTCGGCTATTTTTTTTGAGGTTTCCATTGATTAGGATATAGACTTTATAAAAACTGATTCGGCGAGCTTGAAAGCTGGCTGACATAAGGTAGTTTTACTTTAACATTAAATATCGTCAGTAATACTTCGGGTCGATTGTCGTGCTTGTATTATTTAACGTGGCTGCTAATCCATAATAGGCGGCTGGCCGACAAAGAGGAAATATATCTTTATATCGGGTAATTATTTAAATGCTATCTGAACAATATAAATATCAAGTTTGAGGCCAGGCGATATAAAAATATGCGATTGACCCGCGTTGATTTTATTTTCGATATCAGTCGGCTTATTATGGTAAATTTAAACTCTATTTGTTTTTCGCTGGTATAAAATACCGAATAGTAGATGATACTGATTATGCAGATTAACATAACGCCGTGGGTAAATCCAAATATCATTTTCATAATTATCTTCTTTAGTAGGTGTACTTACATGTTTTTTAATTAGCTGCATTGCAGCATGTACAAAAAAAGGGATTAAACATTTATGTTAATTTAAGATATCTTAAAAAAGCATTGCGAAAAGCGAAAAAAAACCACGCTAAACCCTTTTAACGATGATTTAAATCACTTTTTTGGCCTGATAATTAATCTCAAAGTAGGATCGTTTGTTATCAAACTCCAAAACCAATTGCAGGCCAGTTTAGCCTTGTTCCCAAATCCCACAATTGGAATGATATGAACAAACAGCCAAACAAACCAGGCAGGCAATCCTTTAAAAAAGGTCTTCGGCAAATCAACTACAGCCTTGTATTTGGATATAATTGCCATACTGCCTTTGTTTTTATATTTAAATGCAGTTAACCCTTGCCCGGTTTGTAACCGCTTAAGGTTTAACGCCAGGTGAACCCCTTGCTGAATGGCAACCTGTGCCAGTTGCGGGTGCCCGTTTGGATAATCCGCATCTGTAGTTTGAATGCACTGATCGCCGATGGCGAAGATATTTTGGGTGCCTTTTACCTTATTGAATTCATCAACCATAATTCGCATGCCCCGGCCCGCGTACACGTCGGGAAGGCCAGGCACTTGCCGTGCTATAACACCAGATGTCCAAACCAGTGTTGCCGCAGGGATACACTCGCCCGTGGAAAGCCGGATATCACCATCGGTATAATCCTTAACAGAGGTGTTTAATTTTATTTGTACGCCTAATTTGTTCAATATTCTGTAAGCCTCTTTCTGCGATTTTGCGCTCATAGGCCCAAGCAAAGCATTCCCTGAACTAATCAAATAAATGTTGGCGGTAGTGTTTTTTAGCTCAGGATAGTCTTTGTTAACTACTGAATAAATCATTTCTGCCAACATGCCGGCAACTTCCACGCCTGTTGGCCCACCTCCCGAAATAACAATATTTTGTAATCTTACTTTCTCCGACGGATTATTTGTTCTCACGGCTTTCTCCGCATTCAACAATAAATGGTTACGAAGATGGATCGCATCATCAATTGTTTTCATGGGTAAGGCATGCTTTTTTATATTCTCCAATCCAAAATAATTGGTCTCCGTTCCCATGGCAAGTATTAAGCAATCAAAATATAAATCGCCATCCGACGTTTCAATTTTGTTGCTTGATGCATCAATACTTTTCAATTCACCGAGGTGAAAACGAAGGTTTTCTTTATGTTGGAACATCCTCCTGAATGGGTAACTTATGTTCGAGGCTTCGATAAATGCCGTTGATACCTGGTACAACAGAGGCGGAAAAAGATGATAATTATTTTTATCAACAAGTGTGATATCAAATAATTGGTTTCCGGCAAGGTTCTTTGCCAGGTTAAGTCCCGCAAATCCGCCCCCGATAATTACTATTTTCATGTTGTTTTTTTTAAAGCCTCATTAGCCGACTGCGTCAACTAATGATGCTTTGTCAATTGATCTTTTTTAATTCCGGCCTATTGGCCTGTCAGGATTTTTAAATCTGAAACCGCTATCAAATAAGACAGCTGCGCGGCGTACATATCGGCTTCGGATTTTGCTAAAGACGACTTGGTATTGAGCAAATCAGTTTTTACATTAAGACCGGCAGCCTGTTTGTTCTCTTGTATTTTCAACTCCTCCTTTTGGTAGGAAACTACCTTTTGCGCTACTGTGATTAGCGCTTGCGACTGATTAATTTTCCGATAAGCCTTTTCAATATCATTATTTACCTGCTGCTGGGTATTAAGAATATTCTCTTCAGATTGCTTTAGCTGAAACTGTCGTTGTTTTACTATCTTTTTATTCGAAAAAATATCCTGCAGGTTCCATTTCAAGCTTAAACCAATGTATGGGTTGTTGGCGGGTACTATAGCGCTCCCAAATAAATAAGAATAGCCGCCAACCAAACCTATATCCGGTATATCACCTTGCCTGGCCGCTTTTATCCCCAATAAAGCTTTCGATTTTTTCAAATTAGCTATTTGTAAGTCGGCGTTTGAACCAGATGCTACGTTCTTGTACACGTCTAACCCATCTACCTGTTGAACAGCTGGCTCAGCCTCTGCAAGCTTTAATGAACCCGCATTTACGCCGGTTACATTAACCAGATCACCTATATAATCCTGAATCTGTATATTTATCTTCAGGACGTTTTGTTCTTCGTCGGCGATATTAGCCTGCAATCCTATTTTATCTGCACTGGTTGTTTTGCCGGCTACTAAAGCATTTTCAACATCTGTAAATCTTGACTTAGCCAGGGCCAGCTTTGCCTCCGCTTCATCCAATTGTTTTTGTAAAATCAACGTTCCGTAATAAAGCTTTACTATTGCCTGCTTTATTTGCAGCGATGTTTTGAATCTTTCCTTTTCGGTTAATATCTCATCAGTTTTGTCAGCTTTCAGTAAAGTGCTGATTTTGGACTGCTGGCTGATGGGCTGATAAACCGATAATCCGGCGCCATAATTATCGTGTTTACCTACTTTGAAAGTTTCGTCGGTGGTAGGATTTGATTCCAGCGTGCCTTTAGGAATCGTGATTTCTCCCAAATTGAAAACATGTTGATAATTACCATTCAAGGTAGGTGTGGGATACCTCTTGATTTTATCTTCTTTAGTTTTTTCTTGCTTTTCTTTAATTTCCCACTCCTTTATTGCTAATACGTGATTATTCTTTAACGCGGAATCTTGTAATTGCTCCAATGTATAAGATTCTCTATTTTGAGCATGCAACTGGGTACTGCGGCATAAGAAAATAAATAACGGCAGTAAAAGGCATTTTATGATTTTTTTCATTTTACGGTTGGCTTTAATTTTTTTCTAAATTGATCGATTTTGGCTTTATCCAGGCAATGTATAGCACAGGGACACTGATTAATGCCATAACCATGCTCCATACCACGCCAAATGCCAGTACACTTGCAAGAGGCGCCCACATTGCAGATCCTGATATAATCATGGGCAACACACCAATCGCCGCTGCCATAGCAGTAAGAAAGATGGGCCTTAAGCGCCTTTTCCCTGATTCTATAGCCGCTGCTTTTAACTCAAGTCCATGTTTCATAAGTTCGTGGGTGTGGTCTACCAGGATGATTGCATTACGTACTACAATTCCCGAAAGTGCTATCAAACCAATAAAAGATGTGAAACTGAAGTAGTTTCCGGTGAGATAGAGGCCCATGATTGCGCCAAACAAACTTAGCGGTATCGTAAGCATCACTATCGCCGCCTCTTTAAGGTCGCGGAATTGGAAAAGAAGGATAAAAAATATCAGCACAAGGCTCACCAGCAATGCGGTAACTAATTGACCTAATGCTTCTTTTTTGTTAAAATCTTCGCCGCCATAATCGATGCGGTATCCGTTGGGCAGTTGTAGTTTAGCTATTTCGGGCTGTATAGCTGCCAATAATTCTGACGGAAGAACCTCGTGTGTTGTTTCGCTTTGCACGGTAAGCGTCCTCACACCGTTTCGGTGCATAATGCGGCCGGTTTGCCAGCGAGGCGTCAAATCTGCAATTTGTCTTAGCGGAACATCAGCGCCGGTAACAGGAGATCTCAAATAAATATTCTGGAGATCGTCAGTAGTCTGCCTGTTTTTTGGATCCAATCTAAGTACAATATTTACCGGATTATTGCCTTCATAAATGGTAGAAATAGCAGCGCCGCTAAAGCCGGTGTACACTGATTGAGAGATACTGGTAGTAGTATAGCCGAGGCGGCTGGCTTCTTCTTTTAATTTTATTCCTATTCCATAATAATCTTCTGCAAAGTCGCTTCTCACAAAACGACTGCCTTTCGCTTTTTTAATAATATCACTTACCTGTGTCCCAATAGATTTCAAATGATCGATATCCTCCCCGATAATTCTAACCTCTACCGGTGCTTTAAGCGATGAACCCTGTTGCATTAGTTTAACATAAGTTGTGCCCTCTGGTATTAACTTATCCACTTTACCGCTTAATTCCTCGGCGAGTTCATCAGTAGTCTGTTCTGTGGTGGTGTTAATAAGTATCTGTGCATAATTATTTGTGGGGAATTCCGGAGAGAAATTATAATAGAACCTTGGAGAGGCCGTACCCGAAAATGTTGCATAAGACACTACTCTTTTATCGTTTTTTAACAATGCTTCCGCCCTTAAAATGGCCTCATGGGTCTTTTCTAATTTTGTGCCGGTAGGCATCCATAGTTCTACAACAAACTGGCTCCTTTCTGCCGCCGGGAAAAATTGTTGCCTTATTCCTTTTGCAAACAGCAACAATGCAAATACAATAGGCACCAAACTGCTTATGATAGTTATCTTTGGATGATTGACGCACCAATCTAAAAGCTTGTTATACCCATTCTGCATTAAGTCCAGCAATGACGTTCTTTTTTTCTTTTTGGTTGTTTCTTCTTCTGGAGCATCGCTTTTCTGGTGCAACCCTTTTTTGATAAAAGTGAAACAAAGCATAGGGGTTAATACCATTGCTACTAAAAATGACGATGCAAGGGCTACTGCTACGGTTATAGGCAATGCGAAAATAAATTCACCCACAGTTCCCCGTAACAAAATCATCGGCATAAATGAAGCAATGATGGTAACAGTTGCAGCAAGTACGGGCACTACCAGATCATTGGCGCTTCTCCATGCTGCGGTCGCCCTGTCAACACCTTCATCTAACAGTTCTACATAATTGTCGGCAATTACAATAGCATCATCCACTACCATTCCCAATACGAGGATTAGCGCGGCCAGGGAAACCTGGTGCAATTCAATCCCCAATGCATGCATTATTGCATAGGTTACCGCAACGGTCATTGGGATTGCCATAGCTGCAACAGTTGCGATACGTAAGGGCAAAAGCAATACAACTACAATGATCACCGACACGATAGCTAAAAAGAATTCCCGGATGAAATGCGATATATTTTCGTCGACCACCTGGGGCTGATTAACAACGGTGGTGATTTTGATATCGGATGGAATTACTTTTCTGGCTTCTTCAATCTTGCCGGCTATTTCTTTACCAAATTGCACGATGTTATTGCCTTCCTGCATCTGAACCGAGAGGATCACGGCTTTGTTGCCATTAACTGCAATGATATTATCCGGATCAGCATAATCCCTGGTTAAGGTGGCTACATCTCCCAGTTTTGCTACAGAACCCGATTGGGACGTGCCAACTATTTGATTGGACAGGTCTGTTTCGGTATTATAGTATCCATTTGTATAAAGCGGCGTTTTGTTGCTGCTTGTTTTAACCTCTCCGGTTGGATTAATGTTGTTTTGAGATTGGAGGAGCTGTACAACCTGTTGGGCGTTAACCCCATATTGTGACATTTTCTCCGTGTTGGATGACACCACAATTTCCTCTTGCTGCTCGCCTATCCGCTTTATTTTTGAAGCAGCGGGTATAGTGCGCAGATAATCTTCCAATCTTTGGGCATAATGTTTTAATTCTTCGTAGCTGGCGGTTTTGCTTTCCAGCCCGATTACCAGGGCTTCAGTGTCGCCGAAATCCGAGTTTACAACAGGCCCTTTAACACCGTCCGGTAAATCAATTTGCTTTGAGACTAAAAGCTGGTGGCGAAGTTTACTCCAAAATATGTCGGGTTGTTTTACACGCTCGGTAAGCTCAACGTTTACTACCACTATGCCATCCCTTGTAGTAGAATATGTTTTTGATTTATCCACCTCTTCATATTGAAAAAGATATTGTTCCAGTTTTTTTGTAACCTGGTCTTCCACCTGTGCGGAGTTAGCTCCCGGGAAAGATGCAATGACTAAGCCCTGGCGGATGGTAATTTTAGGATCCTCCCTGCGCGGCATATTCAATAGGGAATTTACACCAATCGCAAAAAGCAATAGCAATACCGATAATGTGACCTGCTTATACTTAAGCGATGCTTTTATAATATTCATTTCAGTAATTATTTATTGGTTATAGAAATTGATGAACCGTCAGACAATCTTTTCTGGCCGCTGGTAACCACCACTTCGCCGTCAATAAGTCCCGAAATAATTTCAATTTTGTTATCAAACATATTACCCAGGCTTATTCTGCGCTTAAACACCTTATCCTGTGTTTTATCCAGCACAAAAACGTAGTTCTGATTTGCCAAATCCTGTTGAATGCATTCTGCCGGTAATAATATCATTTGCTTTTTTTCTGTGGTGGCAATTTTTGCCTCGGCAATCATTCCTGGCCGGATGAGCAATGCTGGGTTATCCAGTTCAATCTTAATGGTGAAAGCCCTGGATGTAGCATCGGCTGCTGAGCCAACTTCAATTACTTTTCCGGTGAATACCTTATCGAGTGAGGAAATATTAATCTTGCTGATTTGCCCAATCTTTACTTCATGCAGTTCCGCCTCGGGAACGTAGGCCAGCACTTTTACTTTTTTGATATCCGCTATAACAAACAAAGGGTTGCCAACACCTACTATCTCGCCTATTTCAGTTTGTTTTTTGAGCAATACACCGCTTATTGGGGAATACAACCTGGTATCTGACAGATTTTTTTGTTGTAACTGTTGCTGAAGTTTTGCCTGTTGTAAATTGAAACCAACTTTGGAAAAGTCACTTTCACTTAAACTGCCCCTGTCATGCAATATGTTTAAGCGGTTAAACTCGTCGGTTGCGGTACTAACCTGTACGTCGGCTGTACCCTTGGCAATGGAATAATTAGTTGGATCCAGGCTGGCAACCAATTGTCCTTTTTCAATATTTTCTCCTTCTTTACTGGAGATATAGTTGATTTTGCCACCCACCATAAAACTAAGCCTCACGGTGGTATTACCTTCGATGTTTCCGCTGACAGATACCTCTTTTGCTATGATAGCGGCATGAACGACCTCTGTTCTGACTGCAAAAGTAGAAGGCTTGCTTTCTGCGGCATTTTTATCTTTGCTTTTGCAGCCTGGCAGGAAAATCAGGGCCGGCAAAAATAGGACTGGTATAAGTTTTCTGTTTCTTTTCATATTATGTTATTTTTTATTATTCTGTGAAAAATTGTTCTTGTATTTGTATTTCGTTTATATCAAAAAAATGCAGTAGGCTTTTTACTTTCTCAATAAATTCTGCATTGCCCGAAAGAATGAAATCCATGCGTGGCATTGTGTTTGCGTTCAAGACCGCTTCAATCTCCTCGTTTGGAAGTACTGCTACACCTTCAATTTCTTTTGAGATGTAGCTTACATATAGTTGGGTGAGAAAACGTCGCTCAAGTATTTGCAGTTCTTTTTGGAATACGTGTTCCTTGTTTACAGAGAAATAGAGTAGCGAGACCTGCTGGCAATTCAGGTCAGTCAATTTGGATTTTATGGCCGGAAAGACCGATGCAATACCAAGGTCATCTGTTATAAATATATAATGGATCCCCATTTCTTTAATATCCTTATGCATTAACAAAAATTTATAATGCAAAGGACGATAAGCAAAACGGGGCTACATTTAAGATATCTTAAAAAATGAAAAGGGCATGCAAATAGCTATGCCAACTTTTGGCATACTTAAATTCGGGAATGATTAAATGCTGCCCCCGGCTTTTAGACATTTAACTATTTTAATAAAAACGCAAATGACAAGCTGGAGAATTCTATTGAAACCAGTCAATTATAGTCGGATCAATAAATCTGCTATAATGATTTATTGGGTACTATTTTAAAAAATCATTTCTGGCCCCTGATAACACTAAGGGTTTGTTGGGTGATCCCTAAATATGAAGCTATGTGTCCGAGTGGGACCCTTAATAAAATATTGGAGTAATTGTCTATCATGGATTGATAGCGTTGTTCTGCCGTTTGAAATTGCAATGCAAAGAGTTTGTCCGAAAATTGTTTTATTGTCTCGACAGACACCAAAAAAACAAAACTTTTAAAAGCATCAATCTGGTTAAATAAATCATTAAATTCTTTGACTTGAATAGTCCTTAACATCGTTTCTTCCAGAACTTCTCTGCCATAGGGGTCTATTTTGTTAAAATAAACACTCTCCAGGGACATAGTGAAGGCGTTTTCGTCAAAAAAGAAATGAGTAATATCTTTTCCATCTTTATTATAAAAAGTTCTGAGCATGCCCTTTTCAATAAAATGAACTTTTTGAGAGCGGTTACCCGGGTCGGCCAGCAAAGTTCCTTTGGGATGAAGCTCCCGCCTGAAAGCGACATCAATCGTCTGGCTTTCTTCAGCGCTAAGCTTTACTTTGGTATTAATATATTTGGTCAATTCCATATTTTCTTTAGCGATAAAGTTTATATTGGAGCAAATATACCATGTAAATTAGTGATTACGTGGTAAAAGTGATTATATCCCAGGCGTTCTAATCCTATTTGGAAGTCAGTAGTGGTATAAGGTGTTTGTTCTTTGCTTTGCCCACTCATTCCCTTAAAACAACCAATTAATAGGCAGGCAGTAATTAACATTCTAAAAACTGCATCTTTCATTTTTTATTCGTTGAAAGGAGATGCAAATCTGCCTGGAATTGCACTATCCTGTTAGCACCTTATAAAACGGTTTAACCATCAAAAATAATTCTTGTTTTCTCCATAAATTGATAAAAAGATCGTGGCCGATTTCTTCAACAATTTCAGTTGAAGAGCAACCGTTTGCAGGCTGCATTGTATAATCATTATCAGTCATCCCCTGAAATATTTCATTGCAAAAAATAATTACTCATTAGATATAAGCACACTAACAAATCGATAGATGAAATTTCGTCTACATCGGTTACTGCACAATAATTGGCTGGCATTGCAAAACTTTGTAATTGCGAGACCAATGTATAAATAAAAAATTAAAAGTGTAAAAAACACAGTTATTAAAAATTTAACTATTCTCAAATTATTGATCCATTGGAGATACATGGTAAACTTACAAGAGGAATGCTATTAGCGTTGACTATCTCGCGAACTCACTTTACCCATTTAACTTCTGAACTTCCTTGTTTAGAACACTTTGCATCAATCCAGAGTTTGAATTTAACAGACTTATACAAAATTCCGTCTTGCGGGGATTCAGGGGATTCGAACACCCTTTAGTTTTATCAATCGATTAAAAGTTCAACCTTTATGGAATCGATTAAAAGTACTTTCACGTAAGCAAAAGGTTTACGAATTCTCGATTAGTTTATCAATTCGGCTTAAACGCTCCAAATCTTCCACAAATTGGGTCGAAAATCTTTCACTCCCCGCTCCCATACCGAACATTTTCCGAACTATTTATTAAATAATTTAAGAACGGAGGACTTTAAAGCAGTGCGATCAAATCTTCTAAAGCTTCTTCGAAATGAGGGAAATTAAGTCTACTTATAATTTATTGGCCAAAAAAAATTGTCCTAAAAAATTTCCAGCTACCATTCCCCAAAAAATGCATCAGTGCCTAATTAAATTCACTAAAAGTTGCAAATCTTCTTCAAAATGATTCGTAATTTGAACCTTTTGGCGTACAAAAGCACAGGCAAAGTGCTTCAAAAAACACTTAAATCAATGATTTAGGGGCTTTTTCGTTTAAAAACTCCTCTAAAAGATTCTTGTGGGGGAATAAAAAAAGGATCAAGCAGAATTCTTACAACAATCCGTTTTTATAATGTATTGTTAATCATTTAGATGATGTGACGATTGAATAACCGCCTGGTTAACTTCCTTAATCCGTTTAGTGTCCATTTTCTCTACTTTGCGGTCGTAGGTGAGCACACCATTTACCTCGTGTTCCACATCAGTGGTCTGTGTATAGATGGCAACGCTGAGGCCCTGGTATTTCATCAGTTGTTCTACGCGGTCTAAGAGAAATACATATCTGTCGGTAAGTGCAGAGGGGGTTGGTTCGTAGTCGTAAGCGTTGTTTTCCACCGGCCACATATGCCCGCGCACAAACAGGCCCACTCCGCCAAACTCTCCTAATGAGGCAGCGCGGGTACCATCGGGCACCGATGCACCGTATGGGCCAACGTAAATATGCGTATCTACATAGTCGCCATTGCCCGGGTCACCATAAGGTTTTTGATAGTCGGGGTTATTGTTAAAGCCCGAGTTACCATTCACCAGGCGGGATGGGTCGTATTGCTTTAGCCACACGGTTATATTCTTCACATCAAAGGCACCCCAGTTTTCGTTGAATGGCACCCAGGTAATGATGGATGGCGAATTATAATGGTCATCAATAACAGCCTTCAGCTCTTTGCGGAATACGCGACGGTTTACCGTAGTATCTTCATCCTGGTACCAAATGGCGGGCATATCCTGCCAAACCAGTAAACCCATTTTATCAGCCCAGTAATAAAACCGCTGCGGCTCGGTTTTCATATGCTTCCTGATGAGGTTGTAACCTGCCTTCTTCGTGTATTCCACATCAAATCTCAAAGCGTCGTCGGTTGGGGCAGTAAGCACGCCATCGGGCCAGTAACCTTGGTCGAGCAGGCCAAGTTGCATCACAAATTTACCGTTGATGAACGGGCGCACGATGCCGTTCAACTTAGCCAGTTTGATATCACGCATCCCAAAATAGCTTGTTACCTGATCGGCGACGCTGCCATTGCTGTTTTGTAATGTTATTTTCAAGTCATACAAAAATGGGTTCTCCGGCGACCACAGTTCCGGATTTTCCATCGGTAAATAAAAATATGTGCCGGTAGCAGCTTTTGCTTGCGCTACTTCTTTACTGCGGTTCAAAGCAACGGCTGTTATATTCCCTGCGCCGCTGGTGTTTACCAATACTTTTAAGCGCTTGCCATCCACATCGGGCAATAATTTAATGCTGCTGATATAGGTGTGCGCAACAGGCTCCAGCCAAACGGTTTGCCAAATACCCGAGCTAAAAGTATAGTCGCCACGCGGGCCATTCTTGCCCGATGGCGCTTTGCCATCATTAGGGTCGTGTGCGGCCACTACTATTGTATTTCGACCCTTTGCCAGGTATGGTGTAACATTAAAGCTAAACGCGTCATATCCCCCGGAATGGCTGCCTGCTTTTTTGCCATTAATAAAAACTGTTGCATCATGGTCAACCGCGCCGAAGTTTAACAATACGTCCTTTCCGCTCCAGGAAGCCGGCACTTCAAAAGTTCGTCGGTACCAGAGGTTGATCTCCTGCTTCTTCTGTACACCCGACAAATAAGACTCCGGGCAGTATGGCACCAATATCTCTTGAATTACACCGTCAAACGATGCTGCGCTCTTTGGGTTCAAAGCATCAGGTGCAGTTTTACCTCCTACGTAATCCCACTTACCATTCAAACAAAGCCAATCTGCACGCTGCATTTGCGGGCGGGGGTATTCGTTTAGCGGCACTTCTGCCTGCTGGGCTTGCTGCGTCCATGGCGTAGGCAGTTTGGCTTCCTGGGCAAACGCTTGAAGGGAGAACAAGAAAAGCGACTGAATAAGATAAAAAGCTTTGGAAAAGTTATTTTTTAAATTTTGCATTTTGAAATCAGATAACATTCTGTTTAATGTATTTCTATTTGGGATTTATTGAAATACCCTTTTCTTCACGAATAAGCTGAAAAAGGTGATCTGGGCGCACTATTACATAATCTTCATTAAGTTAATTAGCCACATTTTTAAAACTTGTTGGCGTTACACCCTGCCAGGGTTGCGCCTGTATGATCATGAAACGTGGCGAGGTTTTGTCCCAACCGGCAGCGGCCCGGGCGATATGATCTTTCATAGCCTGTTCATTTGTGCAGTAATTACAAGTAAGCGCCATTCCCGGTAAGCTGTCATTATAAATAGTAAGCCCGCCTCCCGTGTTCTGGGCGGTTACACCAAGTAACAATTTTGCCTGCCCTTGATATATATTCCCGACATTGGGATTAATACCACCGGTAATCGTATTCCAAATGGTAATTACCCTTAAACCGGCACGAGCGTTATAATCCTCCGTTTTAGCAACAAACTGCTTTAACAAATTTTCATCTGTCCATGTATTAGGGTAGGTATAACCATAACCGGAAGGCCCCGAAATCAGGTTATCATTGCTGGTGGAAGTTTGCCAATAATAATTAAGTGCACCGGGCATTGCATCCAGCATAGCAGGCGACACAGTCCATCCCATTGGAACAGCGCCGCGGTCCGGATTATTCCAAAGTTTACGCATCAAGTGCTCTATAAATTGTAAATTGTCTCCGTCACTCAATATAAATGCAACATAAATTTTGTTTTTAAGCGCTGGCCTGGAAGGGATTGGCTTTATTTTTACTTTCCTGGAAGTGCCACTGTGTACCGTTAGGTTAGAGCACCAATCACTTGCAACGGTTGCAATACCATACTTTGACGCCCTTTGCACCCCCGGCCCTTCCTGTGGCCACCAGCCCATAAACACTGCCCCGGGAGACATTGAAGATAGAAATTTGTTTAGCAATTCACTTTCACCAGCCACGTCAGGATCGAGCCATATCACTGCCGACCCCAAGGCTACCGCATACTCACGAAGCGCAGCTTTATGCGCATTAGGGTTTAGTCCCACTAACAAACGGTGATCAAGATGTGGCCAATATGTATCATATAGCGATTGATAAATTTCCAGCTTGCTACTAAATTTTCCCTGCAAATCAAGTAACACAGGCAAATTATAAGGAGGAGCAGTTAATTTGGCCAGCAACAACGGCGAGGCAATTAGTGCACCTTTGCTTTTTGCAAGCACTGTGGCCAGGTTAATTGTATGTTCTTGCGCAGGATCATAAACAATCACACCTGAAATTTCACTCCTGTATTTAGCAATCAAGTCCCATTTGTCTGCCGGTTCAGCCCAGCTCAAACCCAGGGACTGTAGCCAGGTATACGGCCCTTCAGCGAACGCATCGCCCTCATAGGAGAATATACGTGGCTTAGTCCTGTTTACAATACCTTTTAGCGAAGCAAACAGGTACATTTCTGCCGAAGAGTAAGGAGAGCTATCACGCAGCGTAATAAAATCCTGAACTTTTGCGGGCGCCGGGAAAGATGGGAGCAGCTGATTAGCCGGCCATTTGACCTGGGCTATGGATGGTATGCTAAACAAATAGAACAAAAGAAAGCACACTACTTTAATTCTAAGCATTTTTATCTGTTTTATCATCTGTTAATTATAGTTTATCGGCAAACATTTTCATATAGTGGTCGCAAGATTGTGAGTGCAGAACCGGTAAAACATGCCTAAAAATAGGATTGCTTATGGTTGCTTTTTATTTACTGTCCATTCGGCCATTTGAAAATCCCTACTGCCGTTATTTGCCTTAATGCTTAACCTATAAAATTTGTAAAGCACATTGTTATTGAAATGATATAATTTACGTTGAGCACGGCCAGAAAACAATTCCCCAGTGCGCGAATGTAAGTTTATCCATTTTATCCCATCTTCGGAGCCCTGTAATATCCAGGTTTTAGGATCCCTATCGGGCGAATCATTAGCGCTTACCAAAGTGTAAGCTCCTGCAAGCGCAGGAGTTTTAAGCTCATACTTCATCACCAGGTCGCCTGAGAAACCCGATTGAAAAAACTTTGAATTCGGATCACCGTCAACCACTTTTAAAGAACCTTCGTTTGAATTGGGGCCGCCTCCGTTATCGCGCGAAACGGTAAAAGTGCCGCCAATGGTGGCAAAATAACTTTCGCCAACCTTTGTTCTGTCAAAATTAGGATCGGCTACATTCAATATTATCTCCCGGCTTGACGAAAGCCCCTGCGAGTTTCTGGATGTTAGTACTACGTGGTATATGCCCTCAAATGCATATTTGTGCAGCGGCGACTTTTCGACAGAAGTGCTGTCATCTCCGAATTGCCATAATAACTCTTTATAATTGGTTGACGTGTTGGTAAACTGGTATTTCAGAAAGTCAACGCTATCTGTTTTCGCCGCGGTAAAGTTTGTTAAGGGCACAGGTTCGTCAACTACGGTAGTATCCACAGGTTTATCCTTTTTACATCCTACCGACAACATTACTATGAGTATAAGCGCTGATATAATACTGAGTAACTTTTTCATTTGCATTTTATTAATCGTTATAAATGATTATTGTGCTGGGAATAATTGGCTTTTGGGCACAATCCGTCTTCCGTTGATGCCTGCCGATGGCACTTCATATTCGAGCCTGGCCTGTTGGCCACCAACATTTTCACGATGGTCTGCTTCTATCTTGTATCGCTTTCCGCGTTCGAGGGTTACCTTGGCAAATCTGCTCGGCAGGTCCCACTGAGTGGTAAAATCGTCGATAACGGCTTTACCATCAATAAACAACCTGGCGCCGTCGTCCCAGCGTGTTTGATAAAATATATACTCGCCACGAACCGGGGCTAAAAACTCGCCGGTCCATCTGGATGAATAGTTATCGTTGCTGACAATGGACGAGGGTAACCAGTCTCCGCCAAAATCAATAGTTTCGTCTATCCTTACCAGCGATGGCGCCCTGCCATCAAAATCGAGTTGCTGGTTGTTTGAAAAATATTCGGCTTTTAGGCCGGTGCCGTTACCTGTTATGTATGAATTGTTGTCGAGATTAACCGTAGGCTCCACCAAAACAATTATTTTACTGTTTGTTGGGTGTAAAATATGCCTTGTTGGGGCGCTTAAGCTTATTGCAAATGCAAATTTTTTGTTTGCAACAATATTGGCATCAAAAACCGGCCATCCTATCTGTAAACGTATTTGGGCCGTATTTGAATTGGAATTTACCCTGATTAAGGTATCTATAGTAAAATTGGCCGGGCTTAAGTTGATGGTATTAGCCGGTAATACTTTGCTGCTCACAAGCTTATCAATGGTATCCGTATTTAGCTTTACGTGCACATTAAATGCAGTACCGGCCTGACCGGATAGATTGACAATTAATGGTATAGTAATACCGGCAGGAGAAGTAGTGTAATTCTTTTTGTAATCAACACTCATAATAGTGCCGCCATTTACAATTGACAGGTAATGGATATCTTTTTCGGCTATCAGCTGTTTGGTATTAAGCACAACCATGATATTTGATTTGGACGCCTTAACCAGGTTGCCTTTTCCGGGATCGGTAAGTTTGAAAGCAAATGCTACATCTTTACCATAATTAGCTTCAAGCGTTGTGAGCCTTACTGTTGCAACTCCTGTAGCTGTATCGGCACCATAGGATACATTAATCACACTTGGATGATCAATAGCTCCGTTAGGTAGTACTACCGTATTTTTTAAAGTGCCATTGGCTATTAATTGATTAACGGTATCACTATTAAGGGTAATACCTACCTGGAACGCTTTAGTTGCAGCCGCAGAAAGTGATATTTTAAACGGAACCTTTACCGTTTCATTATCTTTTGTTACCCCTGCAACAACAACACCATCGCCAGAAATACTTACGGCATTATTTTTAATCAAACCTACGTCATCGAGGTTATTATGCTTACAAGAGACAGTTACAAGGGTTATCCCAAGCAGTATACTGTATATATAATTTTTCATCATCAATTATTTATCGTGTAGTAATTTTACTGATCTAACCAAACTCTGCCATCAAGGCCCCAGCTTTGCCTGTTAGGGATCCTGAACCAGTTTATTATTTGTGCAGGTATATCTGTTGTTTGCGGCACAAATACGGCAAGTGCTTCGGCCGGTGGCGGGCATATCAGGTCGTTAAAGTCTTCCCACTTATAATCTCCCTTTAATTGAAAATCGCGGGCCTGCGGGCCAACATCTTTCAATTTGTCGCCCAGGCCGTCGGTTCCCGGCCAGTACGCCGCAAGAAAACTGTAATAGGGGTGCCCTTCTGAAATAGACGTTTCGCAAGCGTAATTGCCAATTACCGCATCCGGTACATCTACTTTAAAAAACCTGATATCGCTTACATATACATCTGGCGTACCATGGCCGTTGCCATTTAAGAAACCCAATTTTAAGGGGTTATTGTTATTAAGGCTTCCCGATCCTGTTATTTCCATTTCGTTATTGAAGTTGCCGTCGGTATAAGTTCTGATAAAGCGTTTGCCGGCACGGATCTCACATTTAACAGATAGGTTGTGCCACCTGCCCTTCTGCAAATCAGCTCCCCTGCATTGCCTGTAATCGCCATCTTTTGTGCCCCTCATTTCAAAATACCAATAGGCATCTTCCAGGTAAATAACCCAGCCTACACTTGCGTGCCCGCTTGACCACTCACGTCTTTTACCCAATATGCTTGGCCAAAAAAACTTATCCTCGTTTTTTTTAACCTTTAACTCAATTGTAAATTTGGTAGTATCGCCAAGATTAAATACATCTGCCGTGTCAATTTCTGCCCTTACCGATTCGCCATAAAGCCTCACTGTTTTCCCCAAATAACGGTTTCCGGTAAACGGTTTTCCTATTACCCGTTGCTTGTATCGGGAACTATAATAGATAGTAAACGTATTGGCCGCTGTATTGCTAAAAACCGTGTTGTCGTTTTGATTTGCCGGTATGGTAAACTTACCACCACCACTTGATGCTATAACTACCAGCCATTCTTCATTCTGATAATTCTTCCGTTTTTTGAGTGCATCCATTATAGCACCTACATAGCCATCAAACTTTTCAATAGCGGCCTTATATTGAGGTGCCGAGTTATCATAAGCGTATTTGGCCCCAGCCTCATCTATATCATTAAAATGCCCCAAAATCAGGCTTGCAGTATCGGTATTGATATTGTTTACAACAGCTGTCTTAATCTGCTCATCTGTATCAAATAACTCGCCTACAGCGGCCCCCTGGGTAAAATTATTTTTAAAGATTGCCGAAGAGGAAAAGGTTACCATTTTGGCGGTAGGTTTTTCTTCCTTTATTCTTTGAAGCACAACCGGGTAGTTTGCCAAATTTGCTCCGGTTAAATTATCGTTTAAAACCAAGTGCTTTTCTTTTTTTACCCCGGTTAACATGTTGGCCCAATTACTAACATCCCTGGTTGAATCAGGATCGCTTAATGCTACCCAGCTGTAAATGGAATTTGGCAATAAGGCTTTAATATTGGGCACATTAGCGCTGTTTACTGATGCACCTCTTGCCCCATCAACAATCAAGTACAACACTTTGCGTTGGCCGTATGATACGCTGGTGGTATCGCTATAGTTTTTATCAGGCAACGCCTTTAAAAAATCTTTATTACAGGATACTACCGCAATGGCCAGTATGGAACACATTATTCCAAACACTATTCCCTGGTATTTTTTCTTCTGCCCCATCTTTTTATAGTTATAATTTCTTTTTTAATTTATTCAATGGTTACCCGTATAATGTTATTTACCGGCTGGTTATCAAACCTGTCGAACCCACCTATCAGGTATAGCGCCCTTTTCCCATCGGCCGATTTTGTTTCAATTATATCCGACAGACCACCCGAAAACGGACCGGTAGTGTTATAATTACCGGCAAGGTCGCCTTTGGGGTTAAGTACCATAAATCCGTTGCGCGTTACCTTATTATATTTTTTAAAACCACCGCTAACTACTATTAAGCCGTCGTCCAGCTGCCTTGCAAAGGCCGGGTAGCCGCCCTCAAATACTTTTGGCGCAAATGACTCATCAAGACTACCATCCTGGTTTAGTAATGCCATGCTTATTACAGGCTTACCATTATATGTTCTGAACACCCCGGTAATGAGGTATTTTTTTGTAGCAGCGTTATAGGTTAATGATGAGATGCTGTTATCGGCCCCCAAACCGGCCTTAAATGTGTTATCGATACCACCATCGGCATTTAACCGTACAATACGCCCTGCCGGGGTTTGGTCAAACGTTGTAAAGCTTCCATAAACTACAAGCTTCTCTATCAGCCCGGCATCTGTGTGCATATATGAATCTATAGGGCCATTTGCCGCCGGCAGGCCTTTATTAGCAGCCACATTAAAACGAAATGTTTTATCTAATGAGCCATCCAGGTTAAAGCGCAGCACCTGCCTTATCTCGGTACTATCCACAATTACCGTATCTTTTGTAAAGTCGTGATTGGGCTTTTTATAGGTGCGGTGTACGTAGTATCTGAAATTGCCTGTGGCCAGTATCTTATTTTGGTGATTATACACCCTGTTTATAAACTCGTTTGTACCGCCATTAAATTTGGGGAAAAACTTGGTAGTATCCCTCGAGGTATCTTTTTGCGTAGGCCTCCGGTATACTTTTAAACCTATAGTATCAACACTGCCGTCAACGCCCAAACTTGTTATGTTGCTAATATTATCTGTCCGTTGATTATACCCGCTAAAGCCGCCTGCGATAATAAACTTCGAGTTTATCTGCATAACCCTGGCTAAAGCCCCGTTAGCAGCCCTACCTGTCCTGAATGTACGGTCAAACTCGCCATCGGATGATGTTCGTACAATCCGGTTAAGTGGTGTAATTATTCCTTTGTTATCGTAGTTGGTAAACCGGCCTATTACCAGGTTTCTGCCATCGGCCAATGGGAATATCTGGCTCACAAAGTTGTTTGCACCCAAAGTAGCCCTGAACGAAGGGTCGATGTTAATAAGTCCGTTAACCTTAAATAACGGCCCCAAAACCAGCTGATCATCGATAGCGATAGAAGTGATACCGCTGCTACCAAACGGCGGAACTTTTACTTTGATGCCTGCTGCCGTAACCTCGGTAATTTGCCCTTCCTCGCCGTTAAACATAAATTTCAGTTTATCCTTATAAGGCAGCAATCCGGTTGCTTTAAATGTAATTTCGGCACCTACCGCACCTGATGTGGGGCTTGGTAACGCATCCCTGCTGAGGGAAACACCCAATGGTGGCTTGCCATCGCCATAAGGAGCTTCAAAGCTCTCCTTAGTCTTTTTGCAACTTTGTATAACTAAGGCTGCCATGGCAAATATTATTATGTATCTGATTTTTTTCATATGTCAATTCGTTATTGATCAAACATCAACGCAAATATTTTAATTGGATGAATGGAGCCCTGTATTATAAACATCAGTGAAGAAATCGTTTCTATCGAACCCAAAGTATGCCCCGTTATACTGCAACGTATGCACCACCCCATTTCTTGGTTTAATATCTGATGACGATATGTATGTTCGGAAAACCGCGTTTTCGGCATTGTTTATATCAAGCACATAGCTGATGATGAGGCTTCGCGGCCCTATGTATCTAACCTTGTTCGCATCGCCGTAAATAACCCCGATGTTGGATACGTCGCCACTGTATGAATAATATAGTGCGCCAGGATATTGATTTTGAAGGTCCAGGTCAATCTGCGGGTAATCCTTAAGCCGGTTGATGCCTTTAAACATGTAGCGTTGCAGGTATTTACGCCATATTAACGAATCGATATCTGCTAACCTTTTTACTGTATCGCGCCCTACATCAAACAGAAACTGGTTTAACGAGCCCGAAATTTTTGCATTGCCGATGGTTCTTTTTATAACATCGTCATCAGGGGCAAAAAAGGTAAAATCAGTCTGGTGAAAAGTATTCTCAAGCCCTGCCAACTTCACAATCTGCGCAATGGTATCAAACGGCGCCGCTTTTGCCTGTAAATACTGAAACATGTCTCCGGGATAATCTGCATTAGCTTTCCCTCCGTCCCTGTAGTATTCATCCCGTTTACACCCGGTAAGTACCAATAATAAACCAGCACAAACAATAATTATATTTCTCATAATTGTTATCATTATTAAACTATGTTTTAATTACCACCGTTTACCCAATAGGCATTTAGTGTCATGAAAGGATTATTGGTTAATGCGTCGCTGCTGATAGGCCATGTCCAGGCGCCCCTGTTAAATTTATCTAAGGTTAATACATTGTATGACCATTCGCTGCTCAATATCCTGCGGGTACGCACCAGGTCGAAATAATGGTGCCCTTCGCCCATCAATTCGCGTGACCTTTCTAAAAAGATAAAATCCTTCAAATCCTGGCCACCTGAGCCGGAATATTGCGAGGCTTCGGCCCTGTTCCTAACCTTGTTAACCAGTGCTATGGCTTCATTATCCTGCCCCAGTTCGGCCATTGCTTCTGCACATAGTAAAATTTCGCCGGCATACCTAAAAATCATAAAAGTATTATCGGGGTTACTATCTTCTTCGCCTGTTGCAAATGCATTCTGAGCGAATTTTAACATCATAAATTTTCCATTATCTGCATATATGTCTTCATTAAACCATATGGTAGCCCGTTTATCTGCTGTTCCGGGATATAGTTTTTGCATATATTCTCCGCGGAAATAAGCAAAGCTTATCCTGTGTGTATACTCTGGTCGTTTGTAGGGGTAATGCAAAAACATATCTCCAATGGGCGCTATATTTAAGTTTGCATCACCATAGTTAACGCTGCGATAAAATTCAAACAGGCTTTCGTCCGATCGTCCTTTAATAACCGTGGCCCATTCAGCAATAGGCAATAACCTGTATGCGTTGCTTTTAATAAGCTCCTGGCCCAGGTCAACAGTTTCCTGGTAATACTTAGGGGCATTTGCCTTATCAAAACCGGCATTCCACATATTCATATTCATCATCAGCGCTATGATGCTGCCCCTGCTTGCCCGTACCCCTTTCAGGGCAGGGTCCGAATAAGTCCAGGGCATGTTGTCTTTATATATTTTCAAGTCGGCAATGCATTTATTTAAAACCGAAACCATGTTTTCACGGGGTAACGAAGTTGAATGAAATGCATCGGTATAATAAGGCACATCGCCATAAAGCCGTACCATAAAAAAATAAGCCAGCGACCGTATAAAAGCCGCTTCGCCTTTAAATTGGTTTTTCTCGGTAGAGGATACTCCGGGTATGCCTTCGTCCAGTTTCGATATCAGGATATTGGCTCCTTGCACAACCTGGTAATAACCCGTCCAGTTGGTAATTTTATAAAAATTGTAAAAGTTCCATGGCGGGTTACCGTTGATAAGACCCAGCAAATCGTTTCTGCCCAATACTTCAACATACCCGCGGGCCGGGCCTTGGTCTGATTGTGCTTCGTGCATTACCTCGCCGGAGCGGTATTCGCCGGTAGCGCCTATGAAATGAGTTTCGTTGATTTTCCCGAAAAACAGTCGCGAAAGATCATATATATTGGCAACAACATCCTCTTTTGAGCGGTAAAAGTTGTTACCTGTTAACTTATCAATAGGTTGAATGTTCAAAAACTTTTTACAGGCAGGTAAACAGAAACTTCCTGTAATTACTAAAATGTATAAAATACTTTTTTTCATGATTTTAAGTTTTATTTACTTGTGTTGAGTTCTAAGTTTAAACCAATATTATAGGTACGCGGCACAGGGTATCCGCTGGAAATATCCCGCCCCAGCGTTGTTACGATCTCGGGGTTTGGTCCTTTATAGCTCGAAAATGTAGTAAGGTTATTGGTTGAGAAATATACCCTAAGGTTGTTAAAACCAATCTTGCGTATAAGCTTGCGATCAAACGAGTACGAGAGCGTTACGTTATTTATTTTAAAATACGATCCATCCTCGGCCCATAATGTTTGATCGGGCCTTAAAGGCTGTATCTGGTTATAGGTGGAAAACGAATAAGGATTTGGGTAAACGGTATGATCGCCGGGCTTCCTCCAGATATCCATATTACTTAATGGCACAACAGCCAATAAATCATAAGGATTGCGGGATATAGCCAAACGATCGGCTAAAGCATTATTCAAAACAGTTCTTTTGGCGGTAAATGTGGCGTAAATGTTAAGGCCAAAGTTTTTGTAGATGATGTTTGTTGATATACCGCCGGTTACCAAAGGCTGGGAATTACCGGTTATTTCATAATCTCTGTCATCTAATATATAGTCGCCATTAACATCTTTAAAAATAGGGTCTCCTGCTTTAAACGGTACCCCATTTGACGAATATTTTTTTCCGGTTGCCGGGTTTACCGGCACTTCAGCATCTGTCGAATATACACCCTGGTTAATGTGTAAGTAGTTCGACAGCGTATTTTGCCCTACCCTAAAAACAATGTGCTGTAGGTAAGGGCTGTTATCAAACTTGATGTACTGACCATTATACTCGGCAGGTAGCTTTAATAAAACATCACGATTGATGGCGCCGTTCATCGAGATACTCCAGTTAAAATCTTTTGAAATTACCGGCCTTACCGTAAGCGTTAACTCATAACCATAATCGGCAATAGCTACATCATTGCTCACACGGCGGCTAAAGCCTGTAGTGTTTGATAAAAACCTGTCGAACAATAAATTATCAACCTTTTTATAATAGGTATCAAAGTTTAAATCAACCCGGCTTTGAAATAACCCGATATCAAATCCTAAATTGTATTGTGTGGTAGTAGTTGGTTTTAATGTAGGATTGGGTATAAAATCATAATTTATACCAATAGTTGGATTATTGTTGAAGTTGCCATTCAGGTTATAGATACCGTAAATACTTTGCAGGCTACCGGTAGGCACAATATTTTGGCCCCAGGTTAACCTTATACCTCCATAAGTAAGCCATGACAGATCTTTAAACCAGTTTTCTTTACTGTAATTCCATTTTAAGCCCACCGATGGATTTTTGGAGTACGGGTTCTCTAACCCATTTGACGAGGTGCCATCTAACCGGTATGAAAGCTCAACAACGTATTTGCGCTGAAAATCATAACTTACCGCCCCGGCAAATGACGCGATGGTGGCGTTTTTGTAGTTTGAAAGTACACCACCCCCACGTGAGTAGTACGAATCATAACCTACCGGTCCCTGGAGCTGATCGTTGGGCGTACGCTCTTGCTTTATGATGCCACTTTGACCACCCTGTTTATATATTTCATTAAATAAGTTAACAAATATATTATGGTTACTGCCTATTGTTTTAGCGTAAGTAATGGCATTACGGTTATACAAGGTGTAGTTTCGGCCCTCAAAATCATATACCTGTGCAAATTGTGAATTGGCTGCAGCTGGCGTAAATGTCGATTCGGCGTCGGAGGTATAATCATAACTGATGCTTGATGACAAAGCAAGCCCGGGAATAAACTCGTACCGGCCCTCTACGTTGGTCCTTATGTTTCTTGAACTGTTGCTGTTCAACGTTTTCAAGGCCGATGTAACACCGTCTGACGACAGGTAGAACGATGGCGGTGGCAATAACGTTGATGCCTGGCCATTTGAAGCAACACCCTGCTGTAGCAGCCCCAGCCCATCGCCTTTAGCCTGGCTACCTACCGAGCCAAATAATGATCCGAAAAACCTGAACTTGTCGTTTGGTTTAAACTCCATGTTCATGTTCAGGTTATACCTGTCAAATCCGGTGTTTTTTATTACCCCTTTTTCTGAGTAGTACCCAACGTTTGCCTTGTAGTTGAATTTTTGATCGCCACCATCTAAAGCCAGGTTATGGCTTTGGTTATAGGTAGTTGCATAAAATATAGACTGCCAGTTGGTTGAATTGTTCCAATAAGCATTTAAACTATCGGCCAAAAAGCCTGTCAATCCAATTTTTCTTAACTCATCAACGGTTGTGGCGTTTGATAATATTTGCTGAATTTTTGCACGGCGCTCATCGTTACCGCCTAATGTTTCGCGCAGTTTTGGCGGCGCGTTAACAAAAAAGTTAGTGGTATAACGCACCCTTGGCACCTTTGAATTTCCGCGTTTGGTGGTAATAATAATTACGCCATAGGCACCTCTTGAACCATAAAGGGACGTTGCCTGCGCATCTTTCATGATCTGGATACTCTGGATGTCTTCTACCGGAATCAATGATAATGGGCTAACCCCGGGGCCCTGTGTTTGAAAACCAAACTCAGCTGCCTTATCGGCATCTAATGGTACCCCGTCAATAATGTACAGCGGAGATGTTGGCTGTAAAAACGATTCGTTACCACTACCGCTAACACTAAGGGTTGACAAGCCTCGCACCTGTACCGAGCCCCTGAAGCCTGGCGCGCCGGTATTATTCTGGATGTTTAAACCGGCAACCTTGCCTTGCAGTAACTGTTCAAAACTTGATACCGGGATATCGGCGATATCCTTATTGGTAATAATTGCCGAAGCGCCTGTGGTAGTTTCTTTATTGCGGTTTTGATAACCCACAATAAC
>Ga0307515_10002461_pt1 | contig 40263 bp, 41 predicted proteins | sample 17_EM_MG_FD_194513 | JGI IMG/M metagenome (GOLD analysis project Ga0307515, IMG submission 194513) | Populus trichocarpa ectomycorrhiza microbial communities from riparian zone in the Pacific Northwest, United States - 17_EM | ecosystem: Host-associated > Plants > Roots > Unclassified | place... | reverse complement strand
CAACGATTGTTGGCCTTCCATCATGGTTAATCACAGCGTGATCTGGCGGTTATTGTCTATATATATCGTTTTGACTGTTATTATACTCTAAAAGGCTCAAGAATACTTAGTGGTAGCTCTGTAAATGAAATAAGTGGATACTGTCCCGGGGGATGTGGCTAGAATATCCCGTACATATATGCCTATAAAGGCTGTCATATCCTTCTTTATGGATGTTTGTGATCACGCAGCACTCATATTACCAAAGATGCAAGACCAAATATTGTTGACGCTCAGTTAACGCTCATTTTCAGGATGTAGTTGGGCACTTGAGTATTCTTGTTTTGCACATCAAGGCGGCTAATACGTCGAAAACGAACCGTGACGTACCATGGTCAATATTTTACGATTACCAGTCGCATATCTGAATGCGACCATAAATATGAAACCCGAAACGCAGAACCGGAGATTCGAACCGACGGATCTAGCCAAACCCGGCGAAACCCGCGGGTTGACGGGTACGGGTCAGGGTTTGGCCCGCCAAGAGTCAGCGGGTCGGGTTTTTGGACGGTTCTGGAATCGAACCGACACGTTTTTGCAGTCCAAACCCGGACTGCTGGCGGGTTACCCGGACACGTTGCTAACACTAGTCTAGAATAATCCCCGTGATACAACATGAAAATGATGCTAACAATCATGTCAAGTTGTACGGTTAGCGTCACCATTCGTGATTTCTTGACAGTCAGGAGGGAGATTTTGCTATGTTCAAGAATGAGTAAACGTACCAACCTTGACATAAAAGACGCAGCTTACGTCCATATTGTCCATAACATCCAACATCCAACATATCGTGCAACAACAAAGTACACGCAAACTACCATCGTCAATGCTCCCAAAAAGAACTTTTCGCCACTCCCGGCAGCCAGATACGGTAAATCAACAAAGCGGTCAACCCAACGATGTCATCAAGCGAATGAAGGCAAGAGCGTGTTGGAGGCAGAGAGAGTTCGAGCCCTCGGGGCATTGCGCAGCTTGGGATCCAAAAAGAAGTTTGTGGCGGAAAAGCGACGAGAAACCCACTTCTTAAGCAATGAAGAGAAAGCGAAATGGATTGAGGATTATGTTGACAGAGAAACCGCTGGGGCAAGAAAGCGAGTTGATGACGCAGGGGCAGCGGTTCAACAAGAGCAGGACGATATGACCCATGCTGAAATCGCGGGATTGATGTCAAGAGAGCCCGAAAAGGCATTCGAAGAGATGCTGGCTGCAATTGGAGACAGTCTAAGTGATCTTGCAAGTCCCGACGATGGGGAGGATCGGGAAGACGAAGATGATGAAGAGACTGATCAGGGCAAGCAGAGCGATGATGACAAACATGGCTGGGTGATGGGCACAATCACCAAAATGGTACAACAGCGCATGGAGAGCTTGCGGCAGAAGCCGGTGGAGCTCGACAAACTGACTCAGCCCGGACGGGAGGATGCAGCTGACTACTTCCGTGAATGAGATGAGAAGTATGGCGCATCCGAATTGAGGGTTCCCACACTCGTTCAGCCTCAAACGATCGATGATGCTCCGGCACCTCCGCTGACAACATTTGGAGAGCTTATGGCGAGTCTTGACATTGTCCCCAGAATATCGCAAAGGCCGCTAGGGACTCCTCCACCAGGAAGTTGTCATATCAGGCTAGGTTTGGTGCAGCCGCAGTTTAAATCGAACATACCAAGTGGTGAGCCAGCTGCGGAGCCCAATTCGTCCACGTTACTGAACGCGAAGCCAGTTGAAACAGTATGGTTTTAACCCTGCATTTAGCCTCCAGCTAATTACGTTATAGGTAGCGGACTCCGACGAAGAGATGATGACAGCTCCCGCTTCTGCGGGAGAATAGATATGGAAAGTGTAATTCTTGACGTCTGATCGCGGTGAAACACAAGGTGTTTACGAATTTTGCAACGCGTCAGCTATTTCTTGATTTCAGTGACCAAATTGTGAGACATGATAATTGGTCTGTGCATGTGCAAGGGTCGAACGCACCATGTGAATGTTCTAAAATCCAAATTGCACTGTACGACAGCCCAAACATTCGGTTTCGTTTTGCATGTGACTGTTAAGCAACAAAGCAAACGCAATATTAGTGACGAAATATGCTAACAGAACTTAGGTGTGTGATGTCATACTTGTCATAGGAAGAGCGGTCTGTGCGCCTGACAAATCGATCTGAACGACTACTGGCATCCTGAATTCATTCATGTATCCAACTGCATAACTCGCTGCACAGACCTGGTGCACATGGTTCAGATATTTGAAATTGCTTCTGGTACATGATGGAAATTGATGAGAAGGAGCTGGATATGGAATGGTGAGGAAGTCGAGCTATATTTACTAAAAACTAGTGAAATGATCTACATGCCGTCAATTGCCGGCCGAAAGCACGAGAATGTAATAGGCCACGTCATTTCTCACTCTGATTGCATTGATAGCAGTTGATCCGAAATTGAGATATAACAAAACTCCTGGATGCAAACGATAATACATACAAACGTAATACTGGATGTCAAAAATGCGTATACGATTCGTGGCATACAATGACTGAGTGCACAAATGCTGTTTCGATGTGATTAATGTGAGTGTCAACAGAGTGTCAAAGAATGTAAGTCATACAGATTCAGCAATCAATGGGCTGTATTGTCATGTTTGTCCACAGTGAATGTATCAGTCGGCGTTATTACGAAAAAAGCAAATGACTAGCTTCTTGCCACATCCTAAAAGTGACCGTTGATGTAGCCTCAACGATGTTTGGCATTGCGTAATGAAACATCCGGTAGGCTGTGCGGGTACAGTGAGTCTTAATCGAACTATCGGCCACCTTTCAATACAACATTGGTTGTAGCAACATTTCTACTATGTCCTAGAAATAAGCGTCAACAGAGCGTCAACGACTTTTGGCCTTGCCTCCTGGAATATGCATGGGGTGTGCAGCGACGTTACGCCATAATCGCGCTATCGGCCGCTTCTCTAGGCCAACACTCTAGCACCGACATCGCTACTATGTCCTAAAACTGAGCATCAATGACTTTTAGCCTTGTATCATGGAGAATCCTAGGGCTTTCCGGCGACATTGTGCCATAATCGGATTATCGGCTGCCTTTCAAAGCGAAAACGGTTGCGACGACACCGCTACTATGTCCTACCAATGAACGTCAATGGAGCGTGAACGACTTTTAGCCTTGTATCATGGAGAATCCTAGGGCTTTCCGGCGACATTGTGCCATAATCAGACTATCGGCTGCGTTTCTACACCGGGAAAAATGACCTTACGCGATGCGTAACTCATAGAGATGCTGTTTCTGGGCCGGTAATCCATAGCATAATTGATGCGTGGCACTCTGAGGTCCTATGGACCTGCAATTTGACTAGATTACTATGATACGCATGCGATCATTGGCGCTTGATACTATACATCATGCTGCATTCAATAAAACTGCCCAATGCACTTCATTGCATGCTCTCAAGTATGCTCTGAAGTACACTCCTGATTGCACTCGATTGTACACTCCCAGCCTGCTTGACTTACGCTCCCAACTAAGCTCTCAAGACGCTCCCAAGTTCACTGCGAGTTCGTTCTCAAGTACACTCCCTGGCATGCTCCCAAGGACGCTCCCACTTGCCCTCGATGGTACACAACCAGCCTGCTTGACTGTACACTCCCAAACCAGCTCTCAAGCATGCTCTCAAGTACACTCCCAATTGCACTCGATAACACACTCCCAGCCTACTTGACTTTACACTCCCAACTAAGCTCTCTAGACGCTCTCGAGAACACCGAGTATGTTTTCAAGTACACTCCCGGGCATGCTCCCACGGACACTCCCACTTGCACTCGATGGCACACAGCCAGCCTGCTTGACTGTATAATCGCAAACTAGCGCTCAAGAAGCTCTCAAGCACACTCCCGAGCACGCTCTCAAGTACACTCCCAATTGCACTCGATGACACTTCCGGCCTGCTTGACTATACGCTCCCAAGTAAGCTCTCAAGACGCTCCCAAGAACACCTCCGAGGACGCATCCAAGTACACCTCCGAGTTGCTCTCAAGCACACTCTTCATTGCACTCGGTGGCACACTCCCAGCCTACTTGGCTCTATGCTCCCAAATACACTCTCCAGAGGCAAGACACTCCCAATCTCACCTAACTATGTGCTCCCATGTATGCTCCTGTGTGCTCGGTCCAGAGACTTGCTCAGTTGCAGGCGCCAGGCACCAGGAGGCGTTAAGCTGGTGTCGGCTGGCGGGAGGCTGGTGGCGGCTGGCGGGTGGTGTGTGGCCGGCGGCGTATGTTGTCCGAAATCATGACATCTGTCGATATCATAGTCTGAACCTTATCTTTAGCGCGGCCACCGCGACAAAATCTCACCATGCCTCACGGTCATGGTGTTGACAATTGCAGCCATTGATTCAGCAGGAAAGGTAAGCATTTGGATCTTGGGGAGAGCAGATCTCCGACTCAGATTTTCCAGCGCAATCTAGTGCCCACTTCCCATCGATTCTGGGCATATGTGTGCGCATTCAGTCCCGGGGCTGATGGAGATGATGGTGGTCACGATGGAGATGGCGATGGCGATGGAGATGGTGTTGGGATGGTGATCATACTAGAAGTACTTAGGCAAGTAGGTTGGCTATGTCAACGTCAGCATCAAAGCTTCCACAGACCTAGAGCCTTCTACTAGCCAAAGCTTCCACAGACCTAGAGCCTTCTATTAGCCAAAGCTTCCACAAACTCAGAGTTTTCCATCGGCCAAAAGCTTGCTGTGGAAAACTCTACTCCTCCCGAATATGCTCCTACATGCTCGATGCAGAGACTTGTTGCGTTGCAGACGCCAGGCATCGGGAGGCGGGAGGACGGGGGCGTGTGGCATGTGGCTGGTGGCGGGTAGCGGGTGGCGGGCGGCCGAAATCTTAACATTGATATCATAGTCTGAACCTTATCTTTAGCGCGGCCACCGAGACAAGATCTCACGATGCCTCAAGGCCATGGTGTTGACAATTGCAGCCTTAGATTCTGCAGGAACGGTTGATAATTGGATCTTGGGGAGAGCAGATCTCCGACTCAGCTTTTCCAGCAGAATCTGCTGCCTGCTTCCCATCGATTGTGGGCGTATGTGTGTGCATTCAGTCTGGGGCTGAAGGTGATGATCACGATGGTGATGGCCATGATAATGATAGCGATGGTGATGGTGTTAGTGATGGTGATTACAGTACTAGAAGCACTTAGACAAGTAGGTTGGCTACGTCAATGTCAGCATCGAAGCTTCCACAGACTTAGAGCCTTCAATTAGCCAAAGCTTCCACAGACTTAGAAGCTTCTATTAGCCAAAGCTTCCACAAACTCAGAGTTTGCCATCGGCCAAAAGCTTCCAGTGGACAACTCTACTCCTCCCGAAGCGCGGCTCTCTCAAGCAGCCTCTCAAGCAGCCTTTCAAGCAGCCTCTCAAGAAGCCTCTCAAGCAGCCTCTCAAGCAGCCTCTCAAGCAGGCTGTCAACCAGGCTCTGGAGCAGGCTTTCAATCGCCAGCGGGCTCTAATGCAGGCTCGCGGCGATCGGGTGTACAGTACTGGTATAACAGCAGGCAGTGAAGTCAAGTATAGGTCCATCTCTGGCCGGCAGCCGGATATAGTTCCATAGTCCCACGCGCACATCTCTATGAATTGACTATAGAAGACTATAGGCTGCGCGTCGCGCAGGGGTCCACGGGAAGCTTGCTATGAGCTGCGCGTGTGCGCCTGTGCGCATAGCGCAGCCCATAGTCGATTTGCACTTTTGCCGATGTAGGCGAAAACAGTTATGACTACACCACTACTATGTCCCTAAAATTCGCGTCAATGGAGCGTCAACGACTTTTGACCTTGCATCTTGGACAATCCGGGGGCAGTGCGGCGACATTAACACATACTCGGACTATGGGCTGTCTTTCTAGGCAAAATTGCTTTTGACAACGTCGTCACTATGCCCTAACAATGAGCGTCGACGGATTGTCAATGATTTGAGGCTTTCTATCTAGGGAATTCATAGGGCTGTGCGACTGCAATGATCCATGGTCGCACTATCGGCCGCCTTTCTAGGCAAATGTGCGTCGGACGAGATCTTAACCATGTACCAAAATGAGCATCAACGGAGCGTCAACGATTTTTGCGCTGGCATCTTGGATAATCTTACCTGAATGGGACACAGATAAACCACAATGAACGTATCGGCAGCATTTATTGGCAAAAATGCAATTGACAATATCGCATCTGGCTCCAACAACATGAGAGGCCACGGCGTGGCAAGGCTTCGAACGCTACCCAGCAATATACTACATTATTCTGTTCCTAAATGGAGTTTGACGTGGTCAGTCGTTGCAATCCATTCTTGTATTCAACTTCACAAATATGCATCCAATGTCGTACTGATCTGATTATTTTCCTTGGAGCTGTAGAGTCAATATTTAAAAACCTGCAGTCTGCTTTACTGTATCGTGATTCTCGGCAGTCTTTCGACTCGCATTACCCAGCATTCTGATTGCTACTGCCATCTCCAATTCAAAATCTTTGAATACCTCATTGCTCGAGGTTATGATCTCTTTCCAAAATGAACGTGTCTCTATTCGCGATTTGACCAACCTTGCTTTGCAAATAATGTTCAATGCATGGTGGGCTTCAATGAATGTAGGCTCGAAGCGGCCTATTGGTTGGAATGCTTCTAGACATGCGCCTTCCTGGCAAGTCTAATTACACTATGGAATTGAGGAGTCCGGCAGCCGTGGCATCATATGTATCGTTTGCCATTAAGTTCTTGGCCATCCATCAGAACATGGGACAACCTCAATGGGGAAACATTTGCGGGCAAAAGCTCACATCGCAAAGTTAAATGAATTAACAGAGTCAGAGGTTACTGAATTGACTAGTTCGATGGTCAATGACACAGCTTTGGCCATTTTGAAGAGGCAACCAAGTCGAGCAATCACAATAGTATGTTTGCCACGGAAAATCATATTTGATATCCAGTTTAATCCATATTGACCGAAATGACAGACAAAATGTTCCAAACTGGTGGCTACGAACTGTGAAACTTCTGAATTTCACCAAGACACGTGGAATCGCCACCTCATGTTAGGTTTTGGTTTGGGACATATTCCATGGAACGCTATATCAAATCTTCAGCTACGGCAGTGATTTAACGCATTACACGATGACCTAGTGCTGCCATCTGCTACGACTCTTAGTAACATTCGCCGGAGGGAATATGCACTCACAGTGGATTCAATTAAGAAGCATTTGCCGGTAGGAAATAAAGTAAGTTTTGCTTTGGACTGATGCACATCAACGAACAAATCGGCCACAATGTCGGTCATTGCTTCCTATATGGATCGAAATGGTGCATTGCATAAAGTTCAACTCTCTTTCGATGAGGTTGATCGCCTGTTCTATTCCTGTTTCGAAATCTACTTCAAGATGATAGGTCAAGGGCCAACATACTGGAGCAAGGCTAGCCATACATCAGACGAATGTGCTTGATAGTTTTGAGCTAACCAACGGCTGTTTACTTGGTATTACAACTGATACAGCCTGCTCAGATGACTCGATGACACGCGAGCTGCAATCAACACTGCCGGCCTCTGGAATCGGGTGGCCGGCATTGAGGAACCACATACCATGCATGGCCCACGTCATACAGCTCGCTTTAGGTGCACTCATGAGCGGTCTTGGTGTGAAAGGCCGCATCAAGTCTTGGGAAGCCCATGAGCGCGATCAGCAATTTGGAGAGAGTGAAAGCATAGATGTTGGGAAGAGTCAATGACTTCGAAAAGAGGGCAATGCTGGAATCAATCAGGTGACGGTCATGAGACGAGGTTTACCAAAGATAATTGAGACAATACGTATTTCATGATATTTTGAAAGTCCTGAAGCTGACCTGGATGTAGCACAGAATGCTTGCGGTATTAATTACGCTAACACATGGTCGCCGAAACGAGTTTATTGAGTGTCAAAAAGCCAAAGTTCTCACTGCAGTACTTCGGATTATTGATGTGAAGACATGGTGGAACTCTACACTGGAGTTGCTCGATGAGGCCTGCTGTGTATGGGAATTCACACGCGAGTGGCTTCAAAACCCATAATCCAGTGAATACCGGCCACTATTCACAACTCAGGATGAACGGACCATGAGTAAGTATGTCATAGAAGTGTTGAAGCCATTTCAATATTGGACCCTTTGGATGTCGAAGAGGCATACAGTCACATTGCATCACGTTATCACAGAATACAATACAATATTCGATGACATGGCTGGCGTGATGCGAGCCTTGGCCAAGGAGAAGACTCAATGGCAGGAAGACTTGTTCTTCGCGGTGAAGTTAGCTCGACTGAAGCTTTCAACATAATACGCCAATGTGACTATAACGACGGGCATGCTCATTATTTCGACACAAACCTTTGATCCTTTCAGGAAGTTGCAATTGTTTAGAAAGTGGGACACGGGAATGGATATTAATCCTGAGGACGAGATATCGTACACAACACAATACCAGGAGGCCTTTCTGAGGTATGTGTAGAATGAATACTGCGCCAAATGGCGATGTGTGCCAGTCAATAAACTCGCAACCGTACTGACCAGCAATCTCGTCCACTCCGCAACGGCTTCAGGGTCCTATCAATCATCCTTTGATCCATAGGATTCGCCCAGCGATGATGAGGATAACTTAACGCCGAGCAATGTGGCTGAGACAACCTCCGGACAAAGCGATTGTGCAGCCCGCATATTGACAGGCTCCAGGCTCTATTTCAATCCGCCGCCTGAAGCACCAACGAATGGCGGACAAATTAATCCAAATCTCAATGGTTACCACTCGGACCCAATGGAAATTAACAGTACATTTTGGGTACCAGACATAACCGACTGCTGGCGCCAACAGGAGGAAACGCACTCAAAGTATGCCGATACCGCCAGTATGGCGCGCGACATATTCTCTATCATACCATATTGTGTCGGAGTGGAGGCCAGCTCTTCCCTTGGCCGAGATGTTATTGGCTGGAGGCAGTCAAAAACCACTGGCAGGACCCTTGGCGAAGAGGTGGTTGTAAGGCAGTTTGCTCGAGCCAATGATGGCATTTTGGCAGGCACTGACCCGGAATAGGATACCACAAACACAGAAAACAACTCGGAAATAAAGAAAGAGGCGGAGGCAAAGGAAATTGTACAGAATGGCCAAGGTGCACTACGTTTTGGAGAGGTGGCAGGGCAGCCAAAACCTATGGGGTACCCAGTAACAAATCTCGCGCTCGAAACGGGCAGATGACCGCTGTTGGATACATTTTGGACACAGAAGAGATCGTCAAAGCATCCTGGTCACTCTTTCAACATGATGGTCCCGCTGCATTTGAATTGTCAGAAAGATCACCTTTGACACCAGCTTTGTCTGCAAAGGATCTCCCTGGAGGAAGAACTCAAATCTTAAATGTTCGCCGAATCCGGAGAATCAAGCGTCATACAGTTGCAAGCAACGAGGGTAGCGCACCGGAAAGCATTTTGGACGCTGATGATTGGCTTAACTGGAATCACGACTTGGATAAACCAAATGACACTGAAGATGATTCCACAGGGGACGATGAATCCGATATACAGCAAAACAATGGCATGGAGGATCGGGAAGGCCGAGAGCTGCAGGATGTGAGCACTGGGCCAAATGTGCCCAGATTGGTTCGGCTGACACAGATGTCATAGAGACTGGCTGCAAAAGTGTTGCTGACTGTCAATGAAGATGAAACGCGGAGAAATCAAGGAGCGAGGAAAAAGTAGGACAAACTGTTTCAATGAGTCACCAGCTGTATGTAGCTTGACCGAGAGTTTCAGTTAGAGATATATTATGGGCGAATGGTGAGAAGTAGCTTGTGAATATCGGTTTATAAATAGATGGATAGCAGGCGCAATGATTCTTTTGGCATCATACATCATTTTTAGTCGTGTGAAAGTGAACAGTGCAACATAGTCACGTCACTCGGCTTTGCCACATGGCTGAGTCTCAATCAGGCAGAAAGACAACCGATAAGGTGAAATCAGGATGAAAACAATTATCGACGGCAGCGGATGTTGAATGGATGATATAGTAAAATGAGCGTCAACGGAGAATCAACGATGTGTGGTCTTGTAAGTACGGAAATTTACCTGTGACTTGGTAGTTGTTATGCATAACGGACATACTGGCAGCTTGTATTGGCAAAAGAGACAGCCACGCGGTCACCGCCCCATTCTTAGCATCAGCATCAAAGGTGCGTCAAAGATATGTGGTCTTGTAAGTACGATAATTCACAAGTGACTTGGTCACTGTTATGCATAAAGAACGTATTTGCTGCTTTATTGGCAAAGGAGATAGCGACACGGTCACCGCCCCATTCTTAGCATGAGCGTCAACGAAGGATCAATGATTTGTGGTCTTGTAAGTACATTAATTGACAAGTGACTTGGTCATTGTTATGCATAATGGACGTATTGGCCGCTTTTATTGTCAAAACAGAAAGCAACACGGTCACTGCCCTGTTCCTAGCATGAGCATCAATCGAGTGTCAACGATTTGTGGTCTTGTAAGTACGGCAATTCTGCAGTGACTTGGTCATTGTTATGCATAACGGACATATCGGCTGTTTTTAATGGCAAAAGAGATAGCAACATGGTCGTCGCCCCATTCTTAGCGTGAGCATCAACGGAGTGTCAACAATTTTTAGCTTTGCATCTGGAGTAAGTTATGTTCCAATTGGTTGTGAATATCCATTTATGGGATATTGGCTGCCTTTACCGGCAAAAACAACAGCGACATGCTCCCTGCGGCATCCAGAAAATCAGCATCAACAGAGCGTCAACTGTCATAGAACTGGCATATTCCTTGATCAAGGCATCGCGCGGATCTTCGCATATATACCTGTATCATTGACCACCTTGCTAGGCAAAAATACCATAGATCGAAGTTGAAATACAGATACCAAATTACTCGTTATTGCAAACCGCTCAACAAGCAAAAGCTCATTGTTGGGTGCTGAAAATGCGATTTTGATATCATACTATTAACACACTGCAAATTCATGAGTCGTATATGAATCTATAGATGGACCCGCTGGGCAACCCGCTGACAACCCACCCCATTCAGACGGGTTGGGAGTTTTCCATGGAACCATACCGGAGTCGGCAGTTCGGGTTGATTGACGACCCGCATCTCCAAATTGGCAACGGTTCGGTTTGGACCAGGACCTGGACTCAAAGTTACGGTCCGGAACTGTTGATCCCACTAGTCGCAATTCCAACTTCACTGCAGAATTTAGAAGACCGGGAGCCCGAGTATCATATGTATTGTTTGGCCTCAAGTTTATCCATATCCTTCAGAGTATGGGATCAGCTCAATGGGGAAAAACTTGCTAGCATTAGCTCACACTTTCAACATAAACAAATTACAATGGACAGAAGTAACCGAATTGACTAGTTCAAAGGTCCACGAAAACGCTTGGGCCATTCTGCTGAGGCAAGAGAGTCGAGGAGTTCCCATTGCCAGTTCATACTGGAAATTCATATTTAATGTTTTGATTTTAAGTATACTTACTGAATTCACAGTCAAAACGCTCTAAACAGGCAGCAAAGGATTTTCAAACGGCCAACTTTCACGGAGACATCTGGAATCGCTAGCTCCAGTTAGGTTTTTCAGAATTACAGGGCAAGGGTCAACATACTGGGGCATGGCCAGCCGGATAATTGAAGGAACTTCTTGATCGTCTTGATCTGACTGACAGCCATGTAATCGAAATTACAAAGCATAACACATCTTGATATGCCTCGATGAATCACACAATGCAATCTGCTCTCAAAGCTTTAGGAATGAAGTCACCCACACTGAGAAACCATATAGCATGTGTGGCTAATGCCATTCAGCTTGCTATGTATGCATTCATGAACTGTCTGGGTGTAAAATGCCACACCAAGTCTTGCGAAGCCCATGACCACAAGCAGCGATTTGTCCACAGTGAAAATACAGAAATTTGGATGAGTCATAAACTTGGACAAGAGTGCAATGCTAGAATCAACAAAGCGTCTGCCATGAGACCAGGTTTAGCAAAGATGATTGAGAAGGTACCTAGTTCAAGATAATAGTAAGGGCATGAATGGCTGCGTTCGGCCTCATAGTTATACATATGTAGATTAATGGAATACACTTGCAAACGTGGATGACAGTGGTACTAGATGTAGAGGTAATGTGAGATTATGGTTAGAGATCTAAAGCTCAGGGCTAGCCGACTATAGCAAATAGCGATTACCTAGCATGCGTCCCATACTCTTGTGACAGTATCCATCTCTCTTGGCGCAGATTTCCTGGGCTGCATCGACGGCAAAAAAGCACGAGAAGGGACAGCATTCAACAATCATGCCACATACACACTGGTATGAACTCAGAAGTCTGGCTACTGATCAGTACCACTCAGGGTGACATTTGGTTGGATCCCGTGCAGAGGGAAACTGCACGTCCAATTATCTGTGATCTTGATGTAGTAATACCCATGCCGCTCAAATTCTTACCGTGCAGAGACCAAAAGACATAATACACTATGGAAAAACCAAGAGATGAAGAAAAATGGAAGAGAGAAACACCTCAGTAATACCTGTCCTCCAGACCTGAGTGCCGAAAGTATATTGACTCATTTCCTCCGCTCCCAAGCCATCCACCTCAATTCCACCTTATCACCACTGCCATACTCAAACAGTATCCAACTGTTACGGGGGTGCTACACACCTAAGTATCTATACTTAATTATATCCAAAGATATTTCTTAAGCAAGTACTAGGTACACGGCCGTATGTCCTATAAAATTCCTAGATAAATCAGGCGTTCAGATACTATCGGCAATATTACGTCTTCGCGTAATCTCCCTGTGAAATTCCTTGATACATCTCGCGTTCAGATACTATCGGTAATATCACGTCTATGCGGAATCTCCCTATCAAATTCCTTGATAGATCTGGCGTTCAGATACTATCGGCAATGTTACGTCTATGCGTAATCTCCCTATCAGTTTTTCCTTTCGGCTAAAAATGCGGAAATCGTATCCTTAGGAATGGCCTGTAGTCTATTCCTTTGTTTCTTGGTTAAAGGTTTTATTGGAACCTTTCCCGACCTTGTACGAGACAACACATACGACCCTTGATCCAAAGCCCGCCTTTCTTTCCGGGACTTGCCAATAAACTTATTGGCGCTTTGGATAATCGATGTAGCTCGATCTGACTCGGGTTCAACACTCTCACCCTCGTGATTACTGTTGATAGTGTTCTCGACCTGAGTCATCCTATCAGGATGGATATAACTAATACTGTGTCCAATCCTAAGATCTTCTTGTAGATCTCGAGGCGTAGCCGACACCTTTCTTGCTATCGGCAATTGCTCAACTTCCGGAACAGGTAATTGATGTACTTCAGATCTACTGCGTAGATTATCGATGTGGATAGTAAGGCCTTCGGTAAGTCCAATGATTGAGGCGATCCACCAAACACTGTGTGCCACGAAGATATACTGATGTTGCCTTGCGTAACTGATAATTCTTTCCAAGGCGTATACGATAACGTCGTTGTGGTTTTCGAAGGTTAAAGTCATATGCTCGGGATAATACTTATCAACACTGCGGGGCTGCCGCTACCCAAAGCTAATAGATTATATATATATAATAATAGGTAGATACAGGTATTATAAAAACTTAATAATAAATAACGGTTTTCTTCCGCTGGTAGGTATCGCTGTTGTGGTTCACTGCTAGAGCTTGTTCGTCTCATTGCCGGGACAATGTGATCTCTTATATAGAAGCTTCTCGGGATGTTACGCATGTGCACCCATATTTTGCCTTCCATGATTTCGATAGCAATGTGCTTTGCGTCTTACATTCATTATCGTCCGCATGCACTCTAAGGCAAGCTGGCTGATCATCCGCATGCATTCTAAGGCATGCCGGCATTGAATGCGCTTCGTAGAGATTGCCACGAATTCCCTCAGATTATCGTGTTCATGCCGGTGCGGTATCAAAGCGTTACGCTCCTGATGACAATCAGGCCACACCCACATGATATCATATATCAGATCATAACTTCAACTTAGACATCTCACTCTCGTATGTTTCGGTAATCGGGAACGTCTGCCGACCTAGCGACAAACGTTTTTCAGCTAATCAATACTGTAGTATGGTTGCATCATAGGTTTAAGTGGCGGACAACCACTACTAAGCCGGTGTAGATTAAATGACACATACGCATGCATGCTAAGGCATGCCGTACTTTGCAGTTGCCATTCCGTCACAATTTAATGTGCGGGGCTGCTTCAGGCCTCAAATCATCAGCCAACGTCATAATCTCTCAGTCACACCCATAGCTTAGGTCGGGACTATTCCCTTTGACCAGGGAGTGCCCAGTGCTCCGATGTTACATAAGACAGTTGGTTATAAGATCCCAGGTAATAGCTTAGGCTAACGACTGCCCTGTCTGCAGGTCGAGGCATTCCTCAGTATGATCAGACATAATCACTCTCTATCCGGAAATGAATCTGGTTGATAATTCCACGCTCGGCAGGGTTGTACCCCTTTCGATCTGGCTGTGTCATTGCATCATCAGATCGGCTGCCGCAGCGTATGCCTTCAATGAATCCGCTAAGCCTAAGCTTAATCAATCGAGACGAGTACCACTCATACCCCACTAAAGGTAATCGTGACTGATAGTTCTAAGGATGCCTAGGGTAGTCGTTTTGCATGTCAGATAACCCGGAAGTTACTGACAAGTACCCATCATTGGTTATCTTAGGTTACATATACTCTGTTACGGGAGAACCCCTAACACCAACCTGCCATGTAGTCCATACTCATAGTTTGTCTGTGTCCGCATTGGTTATCGTCGGAAGTTGTCAGGGTGGTAGTGCTTCCCGTGATTACTTGGAATCGATGAGACCATCTGTTTCCGGCATTGGCTGTTGCCTTCAATTGTATATGTCAGCTGTGTGTAGTCTCATTCGTAGACGCCTATCACCGAAGTCGCTCTTTAATGGATGTTCTTACCAAGTTTACGAGAACTTTTACCGTCCAAGCTCTCTGCTGTTCATCCGCATGGTCAGGAGAAAATATATTGCATCTGGTAGTTTTCGTTATTTGACATTGACTCATACAGGCTGCTTGACTATGTAATCATTGTTGGAATTCCGCTTCAGCGACCATCTGGTCAACTTCAGGGTTGCGTTCAACACAGGCGTCTTTAGTAGAATCCTGCTCGACATCTCTGCAGACTTCACAGCCGCCATCTTGGTAGACATGTTGGGGTTTGTCGCTGTAAACTCCCTCCAGTGGGAGCATGGTGTCTCGTTAGGATCTGATGGTGGGCTTTTGACTTGCTGGTAAATGTCTCGGTAGACTGCCACCAGGTTGGATTTGACTTGCAGTCTGTTGATGTACTGACAAATGAGGCCTCTCAATGCTCTCAATCTTGAGGTCATCGCAACGAGTATGTGTAGTTGTGACTTGTTATTCCTGTCGACGTACTGTCGTATGAGGCCTCTCAGTGCTCACAATCTTCAAGTCATTTGAATTCCCTATCTATGTGACTTTGTGCCAGGATGTGAACATTCTCTCCTGGCATCGTCATACCCGTTTGTTCTCAAATGTGACTCGCTGGCAACAATTTGAGTGTCGCTGGATTCGCCAACTGTACCATGTGTGGGCGATATGTCATTGCTTCATACCTAACACGTAAGCTTGACACTTGCGAGTCAGACTGACCAGAATCAGGGTGCTCTTCGGCAGTCAGAAGACTGGTCTCCGTATGCGGATTTCGACATCTCTGGAATCAGCATATTGTAGGCTCTCCCACGAAAGCTAAAAAAATATTCGGTCAGGGCGGATTTGCTCCTTTGGAGTGAGCGTGTCCTGTCAGTGCCGGTTGAGACAGCCCGGTGACAGATGACTCCATACCCGGTATCGAAACAACGCAATCCGTTTCATTTGGCCCTCCGATAGCTGCTTCACCTTGTCTTCTCCTTCTCTCACTCCCCTATTTCAAACGATGACTCTGGCTGTGTGGTCAACTGTTACGATACTTTGGATTGCGTTCTTTTGGTATGTGCTTGCATTGGGATTGCAATCCGATGCGTGACACTGCAAACATCTCTTCTTGCCTTCCTTCTACCTCTGCCCAAATCCCATTTGACTCATTACTAATTATACACATCATACTGATGATCCAATGCAATATGGTTATTGAAAATCCATTGCTCGTACCGTCTGTCAGCTGTTTTATTACTCATTGCTATCCGTGGAATTCCGTATGCACAACGGACAATGTTTCCCACGCTGAAAACTTGCAAATCAACCGCTGCCAGAGGTTTTCTAACTTGAAAAAATTGCAACAAGGAATCCAAGTTCCCAGAGATGACTGGTATTGTGGCGAGTGCCTGGGCGGATCAGTTCTCAACGCAAGCTCCATCCCTGTTCAGGAGTTCTATTTTCAATAGTTATTGAAGATGCCAGGGGACACGCCCATTCAGCGCGCAACAACACCCGCACAAGTGATGCTGTACCCACACCCAGTCGTTCCGTCGATCCCCTCCGCCCCAGCTGTGCTTCCTACCCATTGACACATCTCAGATATGTGTTCACCATCTAAACCCTCAACTAAAACATTAATGTAATGGTAAATACATAGCACCATTGCGTGCAGTTGTTCATACGATATATACTTCTTGTTACAATTCCTATGCGTGAGAATCTCCAGCATGCCACTGTATATTGCCACACTGTGCATTGCATATTGCGTATTGGGGAGTAGTTCTTTGAAGTATTTGATCATACAGTGAGGATGCTGCCCATCACAGCAGTGTTCGGGTCACCTCAATTGAGGCTTCACATATGACTGATGGATCGAGGGGGCAGCCAAATCCGCACCAGATGGACGGACATTACAGGCGGCAGTGATGTTCTCCAAATGCTGAGCAATGGCATGGAGATTGAGCTCTCCGATTTCAAAGCGGAGAATGTGACACTGAAAGGTGATTACATGTGGCAGGTAGTTGATATTTCGATTGGAGGTGTTCCAGCCGTCTTTGAGGTTCTTTTTGTGTGTTTATTCATGTCGCTAGGCAGAATGCTGGGGAAAAGCACAGTATCAACGAATCTGTTCGACCCAATTTGACATCAAGTAGATCCTCTCAACGTTCAAGTCGACATATAAGTACTTTGAAACTGGTATCTTGTAGCTGATATAACCCCACATGGGGTTCATTTCACGCCGCTTTTTGGATAGCATCCAAGTTTCAGCATTTGTTTCCTTCTCTATATTTCGCTTCTTCATGAGTTCACTTCCTAGGGGATTGGGTTTGACCTTCACCTTCTTGCCGGCTCGCCCAAGTAAGAGAACATCTTTGATGGTGTGAAAACGATGCAAAGCATCATGCATGTGTCTCGATGTATGATGATAGTGAGACTTATATCGAGTAGTGTTAGCAATGGGTCCAATTTGCCGTGTTGGTCCCGGGTCCGGTTCAACCCAAATCCCGACCGTGGCAACGGGTCTTACCACTCGAAAAACCCGGATTGTTGGAAATGGGCTCGTTTTATCACGAAAAACCCGGCATTGCAAGTTCACAATTTTGCCTGCAATTATGTATTTGAGTTCTGATTGTATCTCACCGTAATCAATGTGTAAATTGTGCCATTTTGGTCGCTCTGTCACCTTGCGCTTTCAGATTTGGGATGCGACAAGTATTCGTTGAGTTGCGATCAAGAACCCGCCAATGTCCCGTGAAATGTTTCCTGATTGCACAATGACTCAAACAATATCGGTCGGATTGCATATTTGAATGCGGGAGGTGAACGAGCGGCAAAAGATGAACAATTTAGATATTGACCATGACATGATATGATCAAGACTCAAATACTTAACTGAAGCCAAAGCTGAAGGAAACGTATATTTGGAACGTTGGTCTGGTTCCAACCGGGTCAAATACCCACGGTTCTATTTCCGGTCCAGGTAACACACCTGCCAAGACAAAGACGGTTGGGATTTTCGCCAGGTCTGGATCCAAACCGAACCGAACCGCTTGACAAACCCAGGACAGCTGGCGGGTTTCACGGACCTGTTGCTAACACTAATATCGATCATACATTTTGAATTCTAAAAATTGCCAGGGGCACTCAATTGCATGATTCATTATGGGACCCTGAGTGGTGCTTCTGCCATGTAGAGCCTAGGTTATATCTTCATGCAGGTGCCGGCGCATTTCCTTCATCTCCTTCCCATTCCATTCACACATTCCTTCATACAACTTATTTTGTGGTGTGAGGTCGTGGTAAGCAGGCACAGATATTCAGATTACATTCTACTTGTCAAGCAGTTCTTGCGTCTTCATAAATTAGAAAATCAACTTCTGGAGTCGGTCAAGCATTCCGATCTGCATTATATTGAGGAGGTAAGCCTGAGGGAGGTTGCTCATAATGCAAGGAATATGTCATAACAGGTTGAATCCTCAGTAGACAGGGTGTAACGACTATTCGGCATTGGCTGCCATGTTGATGGCATCGTTGAGCATTCTATATAGTTTGTAATCCTGCCGGGGGTGTTGGTAGTCAGGAGGTTGATAATCTCCAATGTCATCTTTGGAGGGTGGCACTAAAAAGAGACATGCCATTCAAGATAATCTCGGTTTCCATACTCAGGGCAAACTGCAAGCCAAGCTGCTAAAACCGGTTTTCAATGCCTGATGTTGTGATCTGCACTGAGATTATTGTAATACCCCCTCTTGGCGCCAGGATTTTGAGTAATGGTGAGAGGCTGAAGTACTCATGAGAGCACTTCGTTTAGCACCTCTTGGTTTGTTTGCCCTTGCTCATCTAGCAGCTACTGCAGAATATTGCAGTTCTGGATTCGAATCGGCAGGAGAGCGACCATTATAGTACAGTGCTTTGAGGCAATCTGGTGGATCTTCGAAGATAGATTGCCAATTGTCATAGATACAGGTCTCTGATACTTGTCGCCAGCAATATTCAAGAGATGTGTTCCGTTGGACATGTAGATTCAAGGGAACAAACTTATCTCCCACTCACAGCATTCACTCAGTGTCACTTACCACATTATTAATAAGGAGTATATCTCCTTACCTGTGTCCACCAGCACGAGTCTGCGGTGCGAATTTTGATATAGTGGGATTTCGGTAATGTATCGCTGTTGCAGCAACACTGAGGGGTGGAAATGAGATGCTCTGTGTAGCAGCAGCGAAAAACGTTTCCGTCCGGGCGGAATGGCTCAGTCAGGGTGGAGGCGCTCCGTCAGAGCCGGCAGAGACACCCCGGTGGCGGATTACTCCCCACCCGGCATCAAGACGATCCGTCGCGTCACATATCGCACTGCGATCGCGGATTCGCCGTGTCCTCTTGCTCTATCCGTCTCCTATTTCAAACAAGCACTCTGGCGTTGTGGCCAGCTGTGAACATACGTCGGAATGGGTTCATTGGGTACACAGTTGCATTGGGATTGCAATGCAATGGGTGACGCTGCGAAGATCTCTCCTCACTTTCCTTCTACATCAAGCTTGTGGAGCGAAAGAAGGTGAGAAGATATGATGCTACCCGGCAGTGAAAATCCAGGCATTTGCGTGGATCTCGGACAGAGCGACTGAGACCAAAAGTTGGGAAAGATAGAGTGTGAACTTTCGTTGTATGATAAGAGGCGATGGAAATGAGATGATGTCTATCTGCTCCGGGATCTGCCGAATAAATACTCCCCGTCACTCTGTCCACCTCTGTTACCACTACATCCCTGTACAACCGGCGTCGCTCCATGAAGATCTACTTGATCGAGCGTGTTTAAGATGCACTTGGACACGGAGATCGAATGAACTCAGAGATGGACTTTCAGGCCGAGATCCAGTTAACTCAGTGATGCACTTTGAGGCCGTGATCGAGCGACTTTGGAAATGCACTCTGGGTCTTTGACCGAGCAAGTGTGGAGATGCACTTGCAGGCAATGATCGAGCGAGATTGGAGCAGTTATTGATGGCGATCAATTTAGAAGGAGGCGTGACGGCAGCTGAGACTCTATTCATTGGTTTACTTGTGCTTGTGGGAATGTAGAGAGTTGAGTACAACATCCACCGAGAGATGAGAAACTGGCTGGGACCGGGAGACTGTCGATCTTGGGATGATGCTGTACTTGGTGTATGCTGTACTCTGTGTTTACTCATGATTATGGCATGGAGAGATAGAGAGGGATGACTTAACCTTGGGTTCTTAGGTGATGGTAGAGTTGGGCACAAGAAAGTGAGAGATCGGGGGAAATCATCATGAGAAACTTGGACTTGGAGCATTTCGGGTGTGAGTCAACTGACCATCCTGGATACGGCACTTACGAGTCCTGATCCCGCGAGAACAAACACCGAGACGAGGTCTTCCCAACCCAATCAGGCAAGTCGTATCCCTGATTTCTCACATCCGCTCGTATCCTCCATAAAATTCTCATCTTCCTCCCCCATCTCTCTCTTTCACGACTACAACTCAACCATCTTCGCAGAACACAAAGTTAAGTTATCCCGCTCTCTCTCTCCATGACATGATCATGAGTTGACACCTTGTAGAGCATACACCCAGTACAGCATCCACCCAAGGTTGTGTGTCTTCCCTTCATTCTCATGATTACGAGTTGACCCCTGGATGTTGCTCCAGCTTCCGGCGTAACTCCCTACACGAGCGACCGCCATCAGCAAGCTATCCATCAGAGCTCGAAGGTAATGTTACATTTTCACATTCCCACGGTTGCGAGTTACCTAACTGATGAACAGTGTCTCATCACCCGGTGCGCCGTCCATCGACCACCTCCAAGTTCTCGTCCAATCTCGCTCGATCACAGCCTCCAAGTGCATCTCAAATCTCGCTTGATCACCGCATCAAAGTGCATCTCTAAACTCTCTTGATCCCCGCCTCCAAGTGTATCTCCAAACTCGCTCGATTACGGCCTACAAGTTCGCACGAGCATGGCCTCTAAGTGCATCTCCATTCTCGCTCGATCAGGGCCTCCAAGTGCATCCTCAATCTCGCTCGATCACGGCCTCCAGGTGCATCTTCAAACTCGCTCTATCACGGCCTCGAAGTGCATCTCTGAGTTCACTCGCTCTCGGCCTCTAAGTGCATCTCTGAGTTCACTCAATCCCAGTCTCCAATTGCATCTCCAAACTTGCTCGAACATGGCCTCGGTGTGTATCTCTGAGTTCACTCGCTCGTCATCCTCAGGCGCACCTCAAATTGCTGACAATCACCGTGTGCTGTCAGTCCAGATATACCGTTTGCAGATAGGTAGCTATATAGATACATAGATACATAGATGAGAATACAAACTGAATGCATACGTTTTGAAAATGGTTCAACGATAAGTAGTAGCTATGATTTACCATTGGCAGGCGTTGTGTAAACGGCTTGAGCATAACTGCAGCCTCTGCGAAGAGTGTAACACACGTGTCCTTCTGATGGTGCGTAAACGTCACAACAAAGTAACGGAGTACGTATGGAACGCAACCCGTCGCCTGGGCGACGGGTGCCGTCTGAGTCTCCGTCAAAGAATACGAGGATCCGTCAGAGCCGTCAGAGCCGTCCGGAACACCCGGGTGTTTCTGACGGACTAGCGTAGTTGCTGATGAGCCTGGTTGCCGCATCAACCATCTGATGCTTTTGATGATGTTTCGACACCAGTACCTGATAGTATGTTTGTGATTGGCATTCTATCTCATATTCTCGACAGTGTGTAGTTCCCACTCCCCAAGAGCCTAATCATCTGGGATGCTAGCCACGAGCTTCTGGAGACCATCTGCATTGTTGAAGTTTCGGGAACGCAGAGCAGTGAATTCTTCCTTCAGCGCAATGTCAGAGTACGTCCTCATGGTTCGCGTTTTGATCCCACAGTGGGTGTAATCGGACTCTTCCTGTGTCCCAAACAGGTAGTAGGGATTTTTTGTATGTTGGTCCGAAAGTAACGCTGAGTGTCACGTTCCAATGGCTACTATTAGCACCAGGTCCGGGTAACCCGTGATCTGCCCAGTTGTAGGCCTGCGTTTCGGTTCGGTTTGCTTCCCAACCTGGCCAGAACCCCGACCCACATTGTCTCCAGCGGGGTTGGTACCTGGACAGGGCATGAACCCCCAGTTTTGTGCCCCGGTTATATCCGGACCACAGTTCAGATTACGTTTCCTGCAACCGTGTCTTCAATTCAGAATATGAGTTCTAATCGTATCGTGACATGATCAATACGTAGACTGTTCATTGCCAACCGCTCTTTCATCTCCAGTATTCTGATTAGCGATTTAAACAGTAGTCATTGAGTGGCTTTGAAAGAACGCACAATGTGAGGAGAAATTCGTGGGTTTTTGATAGCGACCAAACAGATATTAGCCTAATCGCAAATATGATCTCCTGAGGTGATGGTGCAGCTAACTCTCCACAATGTACGTATTGATCATGATACGATACGATCAGAACTCAGATGCGTATTTCGAGCTAAAGTTGGATGTTTGAAATGCTGGGTGATTGGTGGTTAAACGGGTCCAATTGCAACGGTCAGGGTTTTCCTATGGTAAGAACTGTCGGAACAGTTTGGTTCCTGTTCCAACCCGGACCCAGAACGGTAATAGCGGATTGGAACAATTTCTAATCCCAACAATTGCTCAGCAATGTAATCAATCCGGGGTGAGCCGGAGCTAGGGTAGATTGCCATCTGCGGCAGAAAAGGTGACAGTGGATGAGACTCCTAGTCTGTGAGGTATTGAACTTGTTCGAGGTAGGGGAATGAGTCCGAGTCTTCAACTGAATCTATGTTAGCGTTGAATTCACAATGCTCAGTGGCTTCACCGTGTTGGGGCGCACTACAAAAGTCAGATACCTCGGGCATGTAACGTCATGATTTTCAGCATGGTGAAATTTGATATGATTAAGTCGCCAGGGGAAGATAGTAAACTTGTTTCTCAATGAATATTTGGGGAAATGGAAAGGCGTCTGTACTGGAATTGTCGACCACATGCGAAAAGAGAAGTACAATCGTTAGATAAAGACCACTGTTTGTACTCGGCCTGAGCATCCTGGTGTTTGAGCTTGCCAAAAATTCTGCTAACTTGGGAGGTCTATTGAACCTCAACAGAATCAGAAGTAGGTGCCTTACACGCCAGGAGTTGCAAAAACGGTGCACGCATGATGTCCCATACTACTATGAATAACATTCAACCAATTCAATGTCCCTAAACAAAATATACCCTGAGCTATCCAAAAACCTCCCAATGTGTGTAATGGTCAATGCCTTAGATAGATAGATTCGAACAAAGGCACCGAACAACCATCCCCTTATCTGCGTGGCAAGGACTTGTTCACTCCTCACCTACAGAGCAAATCGGACACACTGCAGGGAGAAGTGCATCGGGCCGAGGATATTTCGGGAGAGACACATTGTGGAGACTGTTGCCACGTGCCGATTCACTCCGCCGATGCTGATCCACATCATCATCTAAGGTGTTTCCCGCTGCCTCAGCTGCACACAGAGATGACCCCGATTGGTGAAGTTTTTGTGGCGCCAAGCCTTCTCAATGCTCGAGCCCACAGAAGGGATGAGTCTCCGGAGGTTGCGGTGATCAGGCAACCTCCAGAGTTTGTGGACGTCTGGCAGGTGCCAGAGGTTTTGGCCATGGGGTATGCTCAGTGATCTCCTGGCCTTGCTCAGGTAGCATGGTTGGCCGATCCTCTACTTTGGTATCAACATCTTCAGCCAATGAATATACCATCACTCCCTGGCCAATCGTCCGAGGTTCTTTGCCATCATTCTCATCCTTATCCTACTCCTCATCCTTATCCTCCTCCATATCCTCATCCTCCTCATCTGCATCTTGCTCGTCTTCATCGTCCTCTTCTTCATCGTCACCATCCCAATCCCTAATGACATTGCCGTGTAAATCAACCCTGTCCGGTGCACCTTGATCATCCTCATCGCCCATGTCAACATCTGAATCAAGTTCTGAGTCATAGTAGCCATCTATCTGAGTAGAGTCGGTATCATAATCGGCGGAACATGACTCAGCTAGTGATGCTTCCGCCATTCAATGTACCCGCTATGTTTTTTGCTCCGTGTCCGAGTCTGCCTCATACATTTCCATCTTCAACTGCAGAGCAACCGCATGAGAGATATCATCTCCCCATGAGGTTTGTTTAACAATACCTGTTCATTTACCATTTCCATTCTCCATCCCATTCACGTTTGCATTCCCCTTCCCATCCCTTGCTCTCGCCTCATTCCTGGTCACTCCCTCACCACCACATGTGTTCTCCTCACCCTCAATGTCGTCATTATCATTCCCATTGCTAGAACTGCTCCTTCCACCACTTGACTCTCTGGGTTCCGGCCAAATCTCACCAAAATCATGCTCATCAATTATTTCATCCGAATTCAGCATGCTCACAGCCTGGAAGTTGCTGGGCTTGTTCAGCCAGCAGCTTGGTGGCTTGATCTTCGCCCCCAGATCATTGCTACCATACCATGAGACACACTCTCCGGTGCATGTAACCTTCACCACACGCGATATTTGTGAATTGGTGCAATCGACTTGATCCCCGACAGCACGGGGGTTGTCACACCTCCAATTGGTCGTTTGGTGGTGGGTTTGATAAAACATTTGCCACATATATCAGTGGATGGCTGCCCACCCAACCCAAACAACCGAAATCTGGTTCCTGAGGTGCGGCAACATTGGTTGGAATTGTGAAAAGTGGTGAGTTGTGACTGGATTAAGAAAGAAATTATCATAAAAGAAATCCCATGACCCTCCATCTTTTATACCACAAAGAGTATATATCCATATGAGTCTACAGATGTATTCCACAATGATATGATGTATACAGTCCCCATTCAATTACAGGCATCAGTTTATAACTAGTGTCGGCATTTTTGCCCTCGTCGTTTCCTTCCACTGTACTTTGCGGCTGTGCTTTAGTGCCATCACTGTGAGTTGATAATATATCTACATCCGAGGTATTATCATTGTGATACAGTTCCATGTGGCAGAAGGAAGGACAGATGGAATGTTCAAAGTTGGTTGGATTTTTGGGTGTGTTTTGAAATGAGAGGGGATGATTTGTGCAAGTCACAAGATGGCAAGAGAGTTGAGGATCCTCGCGGTTTGTAACATACGGGAGGAAAAGCAAATGCAGGTGCAGGCTGGAAGAAGGGATATATATACTCGAGTTCCTGCAATTTCTTCGTGCGACTTGTTCTGTTTGTTAATGAACACAACACAGGCCAACCATCATCTTGCACAACCACAGGGCACCTCATGAGTGAGAAGCCTGTTGAATTTTGTACTCGCAGTGAGGAACGTTTACAACGCTGGCCATTGCTTTGGCCTCTCACACCACTTCTACCGCTCTGATTTCGTGTATCTCTCAGCAAACTAATATGTTCTCTGGTTGTCCCAACTGTAGAACCATCCAACACCACTACCAATACACCTAGTGGCGGACAAAGCACATGCAACTGATGTTATAGAATAGAGTATACGTCATTGGGCAATATGCTATGCTTGTAGATCTGGCAAAAGGAGATTTCCACCGTGATACAGAAGATACACCGCATCGACAGTATAAACTTTTGTGCCAAGAACAAGTCCAATACCATGATAACCGCGCCAAGAAGGCAGAAATATCTTTCCAGTGGCCCAAATAGGCTTTCAGGCAACACTGTAACAGTGAATCCAACTGATGAGTATAATCTGATGGCAGTTAACCCCATGATTGAATGATTTTCAAGAGATCTTGTCCCAGCGGATTGTCCGACTTCGGAATCTTGTACAGTCTACATTGCGCATCCCTTTTTCACCAAATCCCTCCCTGGCCGCGCCAATACGAGTCTACATTGCCTGCTGTTGAATCTGTATACAACAACATTTCTTCCTCTATTCGTAACGTCGAACATCTATATCAGACAATGCATTACCAAATCATTCAGCCGGACACGACTCTGGTCATACAAAATGTTCAATGTTTTGCTAGTCTTCAGAATCAACAAAAGAGTGGACCATCAGGGAATAATCAACTTCCATCTCCTAAGAGACACATTTCCCCACCAGCTGGCGCGAGAGATTCCTTTCAAGGAGGAAGTTCTGTCCCCTCTTCAAACCAAGGGCAGAACTGCACCACCTCATCTTCACTAAACAATTCTCGCATTGCAAAAATCACTCAGCAAGCAACAGCCAATATATACTCCAACTGCCATGCCGGGTACATGTAGTCATAGGACACTTGCACCCGGTGAATTCTGAACACGTTGCATTATATCCTGGCCTGCATCCGGCACTGTTATTACTCACACCCCTCTCAGTGGTCATGAATACCTAGTTACCCCAATCTCTAATACAGATCTCCACACGATAATTGCGAATCCACTTCAAACCCGACCTATGGAAATCAATCAGAGATTGTGGCACCGGCAGTTGAAACTGCAGGCGGTGTCCACATCTCAATAATTCGTCTCCCGTAGTTGCAGCAACCATCAATTTGGTCACCCAGTCATGACGCGTCTGCTGTTTGCAATGCGCAGACTCCTGGATTTCAACACCATTTAGGAGTGCAAGGGTCTTGGGGATTGTAAGTTATGCATCACGACGTGTTTCGAATACATCAGCTACTGAGCCACACTTGCAGATATTAGAGACATACTGGAACACCACTATGCAGCAACATAACATTTGTTCCATGGCATTTGAGAAGCGCAAAAGTGAGATTTTGAACAAGGTATGCTGAAGCAACCACCCAGGTTGGATAGTACACGCTCAAACCGGTACCAGGCTCCAGCACAAGTCGATCAGGTTAAATTCCATTTTATTCAATCAGCAAGGGACAACTCATCTGAGCACTCTGATCTCAACTGCTTTGAATCTGATGCAGAGCGTTTGGAATTCATTGATTCCCTCCTGGCAGACAATCAGTATCTTTGTCCTGTAGCAGAGTGTAGAAGAAGGTGGTGTACGCAGCCCAAATGCAACGGAGAGTGTGTCAAATGCTGCAAACGAATGGCCAGAGTCCAGTTTACCTCCTGGCAGAAACAATCCGCTGGTTTATCAACACCAAATTGTATCATCATGTGAATACCTGCGGTAACTATGATGATGGATTTTTCAATTGTATGATTCACGACAGGGTCGGTCATATACCTTCACCACTGATCATGTTTACCTGCACCAAGCTGCGCCATGCTCTTCTGCAGTGACAAAGGAAACAGGGTGTTCATCGGAAAGCTTCCAAGTCAAAGCTGACTGGAGAGAGACCTGATTGCTCGAACTACTTCAATTACGAGAATGATGGTGGTATGAACCAATCCTGCTCATCCGCAATGGGTTGCAAGTTGTTAACGTTGCCTGGTATTGCAGACACTGATACGAGCTAGATGACTACCTGGAACACACTACCAGAGAGCTACCAATACAGCGTGTATAGAAACACTTCTGCTAGAGTCAGGCGTCAGATCGAACATGCCGAGAACCCAACGCCTGCCGTAGTCAACAGTGTGGAAGTAGCGCCTGTTGCCATTCCTCATAAGCTCAAGTAGTGGACCTCCACAGTGCCGCTTGTGTAGCCTGATGTCGGGAGTAGTGGCCAAAACATCAAGTTAGACAACAATTGCACGGATGACGAACTCCATTTCAGCATTCCTGGAGGTAGCAGGAATCACAAATATGATATTATTGAAAGGGACGAGCGCGATACCAGCCCCACCATCAGCCAGCGAAGATGGTCTGCGACTGAACACAAGAGGTCTCTGCTGGGACCAAGTTATATCAATGGATATGTTGGCGACGATGGCGATTATGAGGATATTGATCCAGAGGAAGTAGAATCGCAAACCAATACCGGATCAACGCAGAATGTGGAGGACTAAGGGCAGAGTAGGTTTGACCTGGCAACCTGTTATGTCGACAGGTATGAGTGGGAGGATGGCCTTGATGGATCATCACAGAATGTGGAGGGCTCAGGGGATAGTACTACAGAGTGTGAAGATTGGAAAGTGTAAGGGCGTGTACGCCAGCATCCGGCTGCGTAAGGGCCTGGATAGTAATTGTAGGATCACGGTTGCACACGTGGATCTGAGTGAGAATATATGGAGAGTTGAGTGGTAAGATTCTCGATGCTGATCGAAGACTTGTGACAAGCCAACTATATAAATCGGGCGTTACCCGGCCCTGGACACGTCATGTACATCCATGCCATTACATTATCTCCCTCTTAAGGCGCAGACCTCCTGCGCTGCATATCTTCGTAGTCTAGAGCAATGAAACAAAACAACCGCCTACAATATTCTTCAACCTCCTATCTCCTCTGCCGATTAGCCGCGTGATTGGTGACAATTCACTTGATGCGGCGCACTGGGAAACTCCACCGCCATGTGACTGCGATCCGGAGGTGGTAAAACCCGTCCCAGCGCCATCTGTACCAGGCCGGCATCCAATTGCCAAGAAACAAAATGACACGTCCAACTGATCCCTCTCCTCCAATCACGAGCCCCAGTGGGTCCCTATTAACGTCGCTTCCACGGGTGCTTTCGATGAAACTCGTCGACCAACTCCTGGGAATGTTCGAGGTAGTCTGCCGGTTCCCTGCTTGTGCGTATGTGGCTGTATCCGGCCCACTGGACAAGGTAGTGGAGCTTCCGATAACGCCGTTTGGAGTCGAGAATGCGGTCAACTTCCCATGCTTCCTCTCCCGATTGGTTGACAATTGTCCGTAGCAGCTCCGATGACGGTTGACCAACGACCTGCGGTGTGTACCAATCACGTTGTGATACGTGGAAAACGTTGTGATTCCGCATCGTCTTTGGCAAGTCTAATTTGTAAGCGTTCTGGTTGACGATCTTACATACCGTATACGGTCCAGCGCGCATTTAATCGAGCTTCTTAGAAAGCCTGGTCGTGCGGAAGTACTTTGTCGAGAGCCACACTCTATCTCCAACTTCGAAAGTGATCTCCTCTCCACCAGCATACTTCGTCTGTAGCTCCTGGGCATCTAGTATACTCTCTCGCAGGAGTCGATGAGTCTCTTCGAACCCTTCGAGTACGTCATCCACTTGGATCTCCGATTTGAGGTTGGCTGGCGCTTTCGGTGCTTTGAATTGCATCCCGGGGTCCTGGTGGTAAACGGCCCAGAATGGAGTGATCATCCTCGAAGCATGCACGGAGTTGTTGTACGCAAATGCTGCCAATGGTAAGAGCTCGACTGAGTTATCCTGCTCGTAATTGCAGAACGCACGAAGGTACTGCTCCGTGGTCTGATTTTAGTGCTCCGTTCGGCCGTCAGTATGCAGGTGGAATGCAGGCGAGTGTTGGTGATATATGCTCATGTGAGAGCAGACACAAGTCCAGAATCGGCTGGTGAATTGTGTGCCGCAGTCCATGATGATGTTATCCGTTACACCGTGGTTGCAGATCACGTGCTCAAAGAACATCCGTGTCAGCTCCGGTGAGTCGATATCTTTCTGGCAGGGCAGGTAAATCGCCATCTTAGTGAATTGGTCAAAAACTACCCGGATCCCGGTGAAGCCCGATGCTGTTGCCTCGGGCAGGTCGGTGACGGAATCCTTTGTGTCTCCCTCCCAGGGTCTATAAGCTGTTAGCAGTGGCATGTTGACTCCATGGCGGGCGTGTCGTGGAGCTTTGATTCGGTGGCATACTTCGCAGCCGGCAACGTACTTTCGTACCGTAGCATCCATCGCAGGCCAATAAAAGTCTCTGGATACAAGTTCAGCGGTTCTAAGAGGTCCAAAGTGACCGGATTCGGGGTTACCGTGGAAACGATTTATCACTTGGCTGCGCAGCGCATCATCTGCCGGCACGTATATCCTCCCCTCGTATGTCAGGGCTCCTGAGATGACTTTGCATTGACTATTCCCTGTGTCCGTAGATCCATTTTGTCCACCGCTCTTTGAGGATCGACTATCTTCTTGTTTACGTCGATGGCTAGTGAGTCGGTAGGCCGGGCTGTCCTGATTGCCGGTAGGTGATCATTGTACGGTTCAACAGTGGTTGCTGCCAAAGTATCCAATAACCATGCGGTAGGTCTTTCATATCCGATCTCATAATCAGGTCGTCTAGAGGGTCCATCTGCCGGGTTCTTGTTGCCATCCAGGTGCTCGATGACGAAGTCGTATGAAGAAAGGATCTCCGCCCGCCTGGCCTGTTTCCGGGAGAGAACTTTTGATATTTGGAAGTACTCGAGGTTCTTGTAATCGCACTATATCAAGACCTTGCGATTGGCTCCCTCGAGGTAGTGCCGCCATCGTTTCATAGTCTCCACGATGGCTAGAAACTCGCAATCATACGTCGTGCAATTCTGTTCAACAGGAGAGCATTTTTGAGAGTAGAAATTGATTGGTCGAAGAGTCCCAAATCCATTGTACTGATTGAGGATGCCAGCGATCGCGAAGGCGCTGGCATCAGTCCGGAGTATTATTGCTTTGCCGGGTCAAAATGCTGGAGGATTGGTTCTTCAGTGAACCCCTTCTTGAGTTTCCGAAATGCTAGTTCGGCTTCCCAAGTCCGCTCCCACTTCGGTGCAGGTGAAAGTGGGACTTCAGAAGCCCTTGGAGCACGTGCCGTCACCGTCTTCCTTAGTAGCTCTGTCAACGGTCATGTGATCTTTGCATATTTCCGAATGAACCACCGGGAGAAGTTCGCAAATCCAAGAGGCACCTGTATATCCCGGACCAATTTTGGGGTCGGCCAGTCTTCGATTGTCGAGATTAGGTCAGATTCAATGCCGATTGCTTCGGAATTCTTCACAAACCCCAGGAAGGCGACCTGCGAGACTCCGAATTGACACTGCTCGGCCTTGATATAGGGACTGAATTCCTGTAGTCGTTCCAGCACTGTTCCTGCGTGTTCATCCTTCTCCTTCTGATCGGTCAAATAGATGAGTATGTCGTCGAGGTAGCACACGGCAAAGTCGTCAATGTAATCATGCAAACAATCAGCAATGTAGCACTGAAATGTAGCCGGTGCATTTGTGAAGCCGAAGGGCATAACTTGGTGTTCTAACTGACCATACCGAGTTCAGAAAGCAGTTTTATATTCATCGCCCTCATTGATCCGAATGTGGTGGTACACATTCCGGAGATCCAATTTGCTGAAAATCCGACCTCTGCGCAGCCTGACAAGCCTCTGCGAAATGACAGGTAAGTGGTACTGGTTTTTGATGATTGCCAAATCGAGAGCCCGGTAGTCAACACACAATCGCAAGCACCCATTCATCTTCTTTGCAAAGATGATTGGTGCTGCTGCTGGTGATGATGACCGCTGGATGAACCCATTAGCTAGGTTAGTTTCGATGTAAGCATGGAGCGTTTTTAGCTCGACTTACGAGAGGTTGTAGATCCGTCCATATGGTATGTTGCAGCCCGGTTTCAGTCGATTGCATGGTCTATGGAACGGTGCGGTGCAAGTGTGTCAGCCTTGGTCCTGCTGAAGACCTGCATAAATTCCGAGTATTTGGTGGGAATGTAGCCTCCATCGTCTGTGGATACCCTTCCTATCTCCGGATGCTCTCCATCCGTCGATGTTAGTCCATGCTTCATTTACAACAATGGAACGCAGGAGGGGTAATCCAGGAGACCATCTCATTAGCAGTTTGCTCCAGTGGAGGCAAGCCCTGTCGTCCATTCTCTCCCTTCTGGTCTCGGCGAGCCAGTAGCAGTCATTCAGGGTTCCCATGTGGACGCTCTTCTGCCGCAACTACTGCTGCTGCTCGTTCACGCTCATCCAGCATACAAGGTTATTCACCTTTCTCGTGAGTCCGCTCTACCGTAGCTCCCAGTAATCCAATGCAATCCTCTATTCGTAGAGCGAAAGCCCCGGTAACCTCTTCGCTAGCAAGCAGATCAGCAAATGGTGTGGCCGAAAGCGTCTCGATGCTAACACCATTCCCTTCGGGTTGACCGAGTTGGGTATGTTCACTGCCGTGTGATCCCAAACCGCAGGGGGTCCACAACGACAAAAGCCGGTTCCGTGACAAGTCTATCTCCAGGTTCCGAGCTCAGAACCATTGTAGTCCTAATGGTAAATCATATGCCTTTATTGGGAGGACAAACACCTCCGGTTTGTCAAGCGGTGCCGAACGGTCAAAGTATTGAGCCGAAATCGTCGTTTTCCGTCTGTCTCTCACATGCTCCATCACCTGTCCATTGAGGCCAAGGGTGGTTGTAGGTGCAGCTTCGTGTGGTAGCCAAAGTTTTCGAAGGAGTCTTGGGGCCGTCAAGATGTTCGTTGCGCTGGAGTCGATATGTGCTCGTACGCGCTGCGTTTCTCTGTGTCGATCTCGTATCATAACTTCGTGGATTATGTGTGCTGAATCAGGGCTATCTGTGCCGCAGAGATATTGACTAAACATGTGAGCTCTCGGGCTCTCTGGAATAACCCTCGGTGTTAGTGCTATTCGATGAGGTTGCATCGCCTCAAGCGTTGCCATCAAGCCCCCTGTGCCTGCCGCCTGCATTCCCAGCTCCATCTCGTCCAACCTCTCTCGCCGAGCCAGGTACCGGGAGAGGTAGACTACTTTGTTTGCTGCTGGGGATCAAATGATTGATGGCGCTTGAGTTGACGGTCATCGGAAGAGGTGGGATGATTTTGATTCTGGTGCTGATTCTGCTCAGGGTTTTAGGACTGGGAGAATTTCGTACATTCAAAAACGAGGTGGCCTTTGGCGCCGCACAGCAGGCATACTCCCGCATCCTGCCGTTGTTGTCGCTCTTCCGGGCTGACCCACGCTGCGGGTGGGCGTTTGGATCCCGATCCGAATCATGATCCTGATCCTCCTCTTGTTCCCGTGCTCTACGCTGAGCATGATCCTGAGCCCGATCCTGAGCCTGATCCGGAGCCAGATTCTCCTCCGGAAGGTGTTGATACTGATGGTTGATGAGGTCTCTTCTTCCCCTTCTGGTTCCCGCCTCCAATCTGGGTTGACTGCTGCTGCTTATCGGATTTCTTTGGTTTCTCGAACTCTGCCGCTCGGTGGAAATGTTCGTCGGTGGAGTCAAATCTACCGTTAGTCTTAGTAAAGGGCCTTAACTTCGGCCACAAATAGGGTTTCAGCCCCGCCCAGATAGTATCATAGAGCATGATCTTATGGTGTTCCTCATCCCAACCGGATTCCCTCCAGTTTCGTCGATGTCGATTGGCGTATGCGCGTATGTTCTTGTCTGTGATGTGACAACCCTTCAACATTTCATGGTAAGCCTGCGTGGATGAATTCTGCCTCGGGTCCTTATCTCCATACTGCTGCAGTACTTCGGTAATGATGAAGTCCAGATTGTGCAGGCACGGGTGGTCGTTGGCGAGTAGATCATGACCCCAGGTTATCAGGTCAGTCATGTTCGTCTTCTGCATATGGTGATCAGGATAGTTGACCCAGCTGCCGAGGTGGTCTGGTGCGTGCTGGACTTTGTCTGTATCGCCGCACTGGAATAGGTGATTGTGAGTTTGGAAGTTCGAGCGAAGGGAGCCGAGGAATGTCTCCTATTCCCGCGCACCTCCGCAGTAGCGTTTAGGGTGGGTGACCTTGAATTTGTCCTTGGGGTTTGGTGACTCTGGATCCTTCGGCTTCATTTTGCCATTCTGGACGAGTAATTCGACGAGCTTTGGTTGCCGCTCAAGCATATCTTGCATTTCCGCCATAGTGACGTCCGATCGTACGGTATCGCCGGGGTCAGTACTGTGAGCTTGCGCTTTGCCGGGATTGTCTTCAGGCTGCTCCTCTTTATCCTCATCATCATTGTTGGTATTGCCGTCTTCTTCTTCATCGTCATCAATTGCGGCCTCCGGGAACACACGTGGGCTGGCGCGTCCAATTGGAGTGCTGATTCGGCTGGCTAGACTTGGAGTACCGCGGCCAATTGATGCCCGAATTGTTTCTGCACTCCCGCGGTCGTTAGCAGTACGCAATGGAAGTCTATTCGTTCACTTGGAAGCCATTGGGATAGTAATGTGACATAGAGTGGAGTTGTGAGCATGTCGCGATGCGTCCATAAAGGGGTCAAATCTCCAGATCCCGTGAGCGAAATGGATCCATTAACTGTAGATCGAGAATAGTCTAAAGGCGTGTACGCCAGCGTCCGGCTGCGTAAGGGCCTGGATAGTAATTGTAGGATCACGGTTGCACATGTGGATCTGAGTGAGAATATATGTTGAGTTGAGTGGTAGGAATCGCGATGCTGATCTAAGACTCGTGACGAGCAGACTATATATAACGGGCGTCACCCGGCCCTGGACACGTCACGTACATCCATGCCATTACAGAAAGTTTACTTCAGACATGTAAAATACAGTAATGGCGGAGCAGATGCAATGGCAAGCAATCTATCCAAAGCGAAGACTGAATTGCAATAAGTGAAATAATGTGAAAGCTCAATATAAATGAGAGTGGGGCAGGTGGCTGTCGGCGAAAGAAGAGCATAAACATTACCTGGCGTTGTGTCATTAGCTTCAGCCTAAGTGCTGCCCTGACAAAGAGTGTAACAAAAATGTCATTCTGATGGTGCGTATACGTCGCCACAATCCGTGCGAAAAGTCTAGAGGGTTAATCTCCGACTTGACACATCTCCTGCGTCAGCGGAAGACCATCAATCGGCATCAGAGTGGATGAGGTTCAATCAGTGCCATCTGACCCGTCCGGAACAGCTAGGTGTTTCTGACCGAAATGCGGGATGTTGGTGATGTGGACTTGTTCCCCCTGATGGTGATTCAGATGAGATCCTAGGTGTGTTGTTGGTCGACTTCTCGTTGCCATTGGTGGACAGCTTGGATAGAATATCTGATGTCTTCTCGGTGGTCATTTGGTAGAATGGTTCCTTATTCAGTTCAGTAAGCAGTTCAGCGATTGTGTTTAAATCTTTTCATTGCCATTCGCTCAGTGTCTATGTCAGTCGCTTGCTATGTCAAGACACCCAGTAACACACTCAATCTCCACATGATATCTTTCGCCGGGATATCTGTTGCTGTGAGAGTTCCTGAAACCATTCAATAATGTATTTGGCACATTCGGTGATCATTTTGGAATTTCTTCAGGACCCGTATTGTGGCGTATCGCAGTTGTTTGGATTCGCATATGTCACTGCGTAGAATGCCATAATACTCCGGTTCAGTACGGTCAGAACCCCTGTGTTACAGAGATTGCACTTGTTCAGCAAGGATCAGGCTCTATTGTTGTGTCATCTTGCTGGTGCAATCCTATGTCTACAGCATGTGCATGGAATGCTAGGTGAACTGTATTTTGGCAGATCACGGGCGGCACTTTCGGGCAATCCTCGCTGGTGCTTTTTGATTCAGCTGTAGGTGTATTTGCCATCACTTCCCTTGACTTGGTGAACATACTGTCATGTTGGTGTTTCGTGTCTGAACTTCTGTGATGGTTGTTGATTACATTATGGGTTCTTTGAGATTCCGGTACAGTTATGCACCTGTGTGAAAGGTCGTTGCGCTGCCACTGACTATCCTCATTTGTCTGTATAGTTAACATCATTTGGAACGGCATGATTGTGAAGTCGATATTTAGCTGTCAATTTTTGTCATAGTTGTTAACCTAGGTATTGCCAAATCTGAGTCAGAATCTTATTCAGGAGTGTTTGCCATACTCAACTTTGAAATGAAAATGTCATTGCGTTCAGCATTGCAATCGTCATTGCGATCTCTGCGATACGGCAGTTAAATTTATCTCTGCAATTAACAGTTGGGATTGTACTCAGACCAGCAAAGCCGCCAGTAGGTTTATCTGCATCTCGGCATTCAATTCCTAGTGTTCATGTATCTCACCATAGTCAGATAGAATATTGTCATCTGTCTCTGAGCATTAATGCATCACAGTGATGTGCATGTCAGCGCTTGTAACTACAATTTTCTGATTCTCAATGATACCATCTACAGGACTGTTGACTCTAATATCTCCGGCAATATATCTTGCCCATTCGTCCGATCGCTTCAACAGTCTTCAAAGTTGAAAATTGCACACTGTGCTGGTAATGGTCATTCGTTTGTCGGGAATATCTTCAGAATGCTCCATCTGCATCACCCAAATAATAATCAAACAATGGAAGCGGTGGAATGGCATATGCAGGTGGCCTTGTCATTAACGGGCTGCCCACACAGGAACGAAGCTCAACAGTCCAGACACTCTCTTCGAATCTCTGCCAGCCGGCAGCAGTTATTCGAGCGTCTTCTCAGCGGGGATCATGTGCCACAACTCCGTCCGCTGCCCTCTGCTTCTCTTCTCCAGCTCTTGGGTCTGTATCACCTGGTGAATCCAAGTCAATGTTTTCCAAAGTCACTCCCAACAGCAGGATACATTCCCCAGTATGTGGGTGCTACAACAACTTCAATGCTAGTTAGAACAGCGTCCAATGTGGTTACACTGAAAGTTTCTATTCCCAGACCACACCACAAAAGCAGGTCAGTGACATTATGGTTGTCATCATCAGCTTGTGAGACCAGCGATGGCACTGCCATTCATCTCAAATGAATGACTGTGGTATCAGTTCTCAACCAGATATTCATAGATGGACAGGTGAATTAACATTTAACAAGTTGTTAGTATCTTATTGGATAGCATATATATAAAATATTATACTGAAAGTCTCTTTGCATGATGCACTGATACTAGTATTCACATTCAAATTAAATGAACGTCTGTTGTATCTGTTCTCAACGACATAATCGTATCTGCACATGTAGAGTAAAATTTATCTAGTTGTTAGTATCTTCACTGGACAGCATATTTACAAAGTATGATACTAAAATTCTCTTTGCATTATCCACTGATACTGTCTAGTATTCACTTTCATATTGTTAAAATCACTGTGGTATCACCTCTTCACGACATATACTGCTATGTACTATATGATACAAGGATGATGCTTAAAATAAAAACTGATACTTGTATTAACGTTCAGATTAAATCAATGATCGTAGTATTGGATCTAAACCACATCTTGGTATCCGCATAGGTGGAGTATCATTTACTAACTGGTTAGTGTCATTTCTGGACACCATATTTATACAATATAATACTAAAATTATGTATGTTTTATCCGCTGATAGTAGTGATCACAGTCAAATAGAACGAACAACTGTAGTATCAGTTGTAGATGACATATTCGTATTTGGAAAGGGGGAGTACCATTTACCAAGTTTACATTAACTTAACTAGCCTTTTCATTTATAAAATATAATTCAAATACTACCATTGCATTATTCACTGATGCCAGTATTCACATTCAAATTGAATGGGCGACCGTAGTATCAGTTTTCAACTATATAGTTTTTTCTGGATAGGTGGAGACACATTTACACAGTTCTTAGTATCTTTTCTGGATGGTGTTTTTGTTAACAATGATAGGAGAATTATCTTTGCATTATCCTCCGATACTGGTATTCAAAGAAACTATTCCAATCACTGTAGTGTGCGTCCTGCAAGACATATTGCTATCAGGATAGCGGGACGAATATTTACAAAGCTGTTAGGATCTTTAATGGACACCATATATATACAATATATTACCAGAATTATGTATGCCTCCAATCGCAACATCTGACTACCTGTCGGATTTTGTGGTATTCCCTTCCATGCTTCGTGGCAATGATCACCACAACTCAAGAAAATGCTATTATCTCTCCAAAACCACGTTAACAGCTTCTTTTCATATGTGCCTGTATAGTTATTAATTTAGTATTTCTCCCTATTGTACCACCATAGACACATAGTTCCTGCTGCAGTTTGGAACCATCAGTGCTGGAAGGATATATGTGAAGTTGATTACTACCCTATTCTATCCCCTGTTGCATTGTTTAGTATTTTGTTTCATCTTTCAATCCCAATTCAACAACTACTCAACAAATAATATGATATTCACCCTGTAACTTTGTGAGCACCATCTCTTCATAGTTGTCTTCGATGCCTTTTACGTATTTTCCCTCTCTATGATGGAATTGTTGATAAATCAGAGCAGCACATATGGGGAAACTTCAAGCTGCCAAGATATATTTTGGGTGGGTTTTCACACCATCTCATCCCCTGATGCATTTTTTTGTTATATTTTTCCATGTTCCTGAGCATAGTCAACTACTGCTCAATCAATAATGCAATTCTCAGTCTGAAATTTTGTTATCGTGCTCTCTTCATACTTATCTCGAATCCCTTTTAAATATTGCTTTTCTTTATGGTGCAATTGTGGAGAAATAGTACAGTAGGAGATTGAGTCTCATCAAGGCTGGCGATAATTTCAAGTGTGGGTGGTTAGATTGAATGCATCCCAGATAAGCAGGAGTAGTTCACACCCCTGTACTGCATGCTATGGTTGCAGGTCAGATCCCTGTACTGCACGCTATGGCAGCAGGTCAGGCCCCCTGCAACTGCATTCTGTGGCAGGTCAGACCCCTGTTTGCACCCCCTGTAACTGCATGCTATGGCAGTGTAACGTGCATGCAACACATAGCATGCAGTTGCAGGTTGCATGACCTGCACTACTTTTTTTATCTGATATAGGTTAAGCATCAATAAGGATTAAATGCTACAAACGATTTGCTCCTATTACTTATCAACGATATAATTCAGTGTAACTCAATCTGAAAATAAAGTCATAGACCTTGCCAAAATATGTGAAATACTAACTAACCTTCTCCTGGTATTGGTTGTAAATGAGTGTTTGAATGCTTTCTGATTCCAGTTGGATCGTGTGATTGATATTTTCCACAGGGGCAGTGAAATTGATCATCCAGTTCAGAACGTGAGATTAATTCAAAGTTTGAATCCTTATAAGTAATTTGCACTTGATGATGATGATGTGTTTAATCATGAACCTTCTGAATGATGTTAATTGTGCTATTGCACTTTATAAAGAAGCCAGTGGTTGAACTAGACATTAGCAAATACTAACAATACATTAGATAGTATTTCATAACATGCGGGATTTGGCAAATACTGATGAGGTAATACCGTTCAAATTGCAACATTGGAATTGGTCTGTAATGATCCTCAATATGTGTTCCATTAAATGAGAAATATATACTTTTGGTTATATTCAAGTGAAATGTGTTTCGAAGATCGTGATATTGTTTCAAATTCAGTTTGGTTGTTCTGGGTTGTCGTAGTATCCATTTCATGATCAAGGTGGGACTGGGTAGCTTAGAAAGAAATATATCTAACATGGATTACATTTGAAATTTAACTTCATAAATCTAATTTCATTATGCATCATATTGCTTTTGTTAACTAGTAGTGTATTGAGTTTGGTGCAAAACCTCAAATATGTTGAATTAACTGCACATCTATTGGTACATATCTACAGATATATAATGATGCTTAAAATCAGTGTTTCTTGTATTGTTATATATTTTTTGCAAGATAGTATTGGGCAATTTTTACATATTTAGCAACCGATACTAATTCACATTTATACAGGTAGTCTTGTATACATATTCATACTAGAAACTGTTGTATTTTAAAAGCTCTAATTATGAATAGTTATAGCAACAATCATAACATTTACCAAAAGTTCAATTGTATATACTAAGTATCCCATAAGTTGTATACAAAACTGTACAGCAAGATCTGGTTTGTCATGAGTCTCCATTGGTATGTTTCGTGCAATAATGGTATTCAATAGTCATTTATAGGGCAGGGTTATTGTCACTAGTCAGTTAAGCATCAACGGTTCCATTTATCATTGTATCATATCTGGTATAGGTTCATTACATGGTTGGTATCAATGGAACAACTTCGATTATTTGTATTCCCATGACTCAGTATCCCATTTAAACATTCATAATTGTGACCTAATAAGTCTTTTTCAATTTAGTATCGTATTAGTATCCGCAGATTGGCACACTGAAAGAATACTTGCCACAGAATACAACATCTCCATATTCTCACTGGCAAATCTATTGTTACTGATATTTTGATCATTATGCTTTTGAGCACATTCACTGTAATATGTACTATGAGGGTTGTCTACCTTAAACACAATGCATTGTTCTTAGTATGCGTATTACTTAATCTATATTGTGCAAAACCTACCAGAAAGCAATGTAAGTATGTTAGTATCATTATTTGCAGCTAAATTTTCAAACCGTACCTCTTCAATGACAATTATTGTCATGGCAATAGAGTCTGGGCAACTATACGACGGTGGAAATATTGGATTGTTTCCAA
>Ga0307515_10002460_pt1 | contig 40274 bp, 20 predicted proteins | sample 17_EM_MG_FD_194513 | JGI IMG/M metagenome (GOLD analysis project Ga0307515, IMG submission 194513) | Populus trichocarpa ectomycorrhiza microbial communities from riparian zone in the Pacific Northwest, United States - 17_EM | ecosystem: Host-associated > Plants > Roots > Unclassified | place... | reverse complement strand
AGTTGTGATGCGAATCTCGTGATCACATGGTCACGCAACCCACACGCAAAGACACCAATTCCCGGAAAGCCAAGTAAATCAGGTTTGATAGGAGTGTGACACAAAGATAACTTGTACCTAGGCACCAGCACTATTGGAAACGGAGACCCCCACCCAACGAATATTGATTCGCGAATGAGAAGTATAAGGATGACGCCACGAAGACAGTTGTTCTTCGATAAGTCGTTTTAAGTTCTTTAGAGAACCAAGAAAGGGAGATTATCCCACCAACACACAATAAGTGCAACAAAGATGTTTATTGATCTGAAAAATTGCGTAACCTTACATGTTTGGTTATGCCTTTATTTATACTGACTCTAGACTTAAAGAAACCCTAATGGACCCCCCTTAGGTGGGCTTATATGAAGCCCACTTACAATTGACCCAAATAAGTAATAATAACCCAAAAACTAAGAAGAAAATAATAAAAATAATAAAAATCAGAAAACTATCATGCTAAATATGCTAGAATCAGATTTTTCACTCTTAAGAAGTCTTAAATAAACTAGGAAAAATCTGATTTGAAAAATTTGTGTTGTTGCCCCCCTTTGATGTCTTTAATTAGCTTGGATTTCCTTGTTTAACTTGGACAAACAAGAAAACAAATTTCCTCCTTTGTTACTGATTTAATTACTTTCCTTCCTAAGTTAGGAAAAGCATTAAATAGTCCTCCCCTCTTTAGGAATAATGATGTGAACCTCGTAATCACATGGTCACGCAACCCACACACAAGACACCAATTCCCGGAAAGCCAAGTAAATCAGGTTTGGTAGGAGTGTGACACAAAGATAACTTGTAGCTAGGCACCAGCACTATTGAAAACGGAGATCCCCACCCAACAAATATTGATTGACGAACGAGAAGTATAAGGATGACGCCATGAAGACAGTTGTTCTTCGATAAATCGTTTTTCAGTTCTTTAGAGAACCATGGAAGGGAGATTATCTCACCAACACACACACATAAAGTGCGGCAAACAAGAAGTTTTATTAATCTAAATTGTCTAACTTACATGCCTGGTTATGCCTTTATTTATACTAACTCTAGCCTTAAATAAACCCTCATGGACCCCCTTTAGGTGGACTTATATTAAGCCCACTTACAATTGACCCAAATAAGTAATAATAACCCAAAGACTAAGAAGAAAATAATAAAAATCCAAAAATTATCATCCTAAATATGCTAGAATCAGATTTGTCACCATTAAAAAGTCTCAAATAGACTAGGAAATATGATCTGAAGGTAGAATTTATTCTGAAGTTTTCTTTCCTTTTTGTAGCTAGGATGAATAAGGAATCCTTGTAAGAAAAGGATTCTGAAATAATTATGAATTCTTGCCACACTTGGAAACTATGTTGCAGCCCATTAAAGATCTTTGTAGAATTAGTAGATTTCCAAAATAAGCTGCCACATTCTTTTAGGAAAAGAATACTAGCCAAATAGGAAGTCCACAAGTCAAAAGGAAGTAAATAACAAAATTCATACAGCCCCTGTTGACCCGTGCTTTGATACCTTCCTGAATTCTGATTGACCTGAAATTTTAAACCAAGGTAGGAAAACATGTACGGAGACTCCACGTAAAATTTCAGCTCAATCCAACAGTTGGATTGAGAATTATGACTGTTGCAGTAAAACTGGATAGTTGCACATTTTACGTCAAAATCTGAATTTGATCTTTCCTGGATCGTATCAAATAAGATATGGCCAAATTCCTTACTTAATTAGGAGAATAAATTTCTAACTTTTTATCCTTGTAGCATTAGGAAAAATAACAAGCCTAACAAGGCTGGTATTGGGTCGGACACATCAACCCCTTGTTCCACACGAATTGGGCTCTTCTTGGACCTGAACTAGATAAATTAAAGGCTATCCTTCATGCTCCTTAAATTTTCCAAGCCCCTCTAGGTCCATTTTGCTCCATATGTTCTGAACAAGCCCATTCAATGCTTCTTTAAGCTTCTTTGCCCTAGCTCTTGTGATTGGCCCAATTGGCACCTCCAATGGGTCGTTGGCATGATAACGCTTGGTGTTGGGCTGATCTGCATCAAGTTGACATCAAAGGATTACATTCGAGAGAGCATGAGTCATTGTATAGTTCATCGGTTTGGTATACATGGTCCCAATAGGTGCTCACTCTGTCTCCGCAACAATGAAGATCACAACCACTTGTTCTTTGAATGCTCCTATACTAAAGCAATATGGTGGGATGTTTGTGACAGATGCGACATTCCAAGAATGACAAAAGGCTGGGATGAATGGATTCGATGGGCTATTGTCACTTGGCATGGCAAAAGTTTCGTCAATTTTTCTCGTAAACTGGGTTTCGCAGCTACAGTGTATTATATCTGGCAAGAACGGAATGCAAGGACCTTTGCATGAATGTCTAGAACTTCGAATTTGATCTTTAATCAAATCGAATGTATCATTCGCGATAAGCTTGATTTGATGAGGAACGTTCTACCAACAGATGAAAACATAAGGATCCAAAGAGCTTGGAGGGTCAATAACATAGACTCTTAATTTGATATTTAGCTGGTTGTATTGGTGTCCCTAACAAGTCTAGTTAGGTCTCAGTATTCTGTTCGGTGGCTAGCTTGTAGCCATTTGTTGTTTTACGTTTCTGTTCACATTGTAAATCTGGGGAATGCCCCTTATAATCTTTGTATCTTCTTCTTTTAATACATTCGTCAACTTACCCAAAAAAAGAGTCATTGTACAGTTCCTATACTTCTAGTGCCCAAGAAAGACCATACTTGGCGAATGTATACTAATTACAGAGCCATTAATAATATCACTGTAAAGTATAGACATCATATCCCTAGATTAGATGATATGTTAGATGAATTGCATGGTTCTAATTTGTTTTCAAAAATTGATTTGAGAAATGGTTAAATTAAGATGAAAAAAGATGATGAATGAAAAACTGCTTTTAAAACTAAATATAGTTTGTATGAGTAGTTAGTTATGACTTTTGGACTTACTAATGCACCTAACACCTTTATGAGTTTAATGAATCAAGTTTATATGCATTTATTGGTAAGTTTGTGTACTTCGATGATAAACTCTTTTATAGTAAAGGATTAAATGAGCATATATGACATTTAAGATAGGTTCTTGAATTGCTTAGAAAGAAATCATTGTATGCTAATTTACAGAAGTGTGACTTTTGTATGGATAAGATTATATTTCCTAGTTATGTTGTTAGTGTAAAGTGCATAGAGATGGATGGGGCTAAGGTTAAGGCTATACAAGATTGACCTATGCCTAAATCAATCATAGAAGTTAGGAGTTTTCATGGTTTGACTAGTTTTTACAAGAGGTTTGTTAAAAATTTTAGTACATTAGCTGCCATTGACTGAAATAATTAAGAAATTAGTGGGATTCAAATAGGGTGAAGAACAAGAAAATGCGTTTAATTTATTGAAATCAAAATTAATTTTGGCACATTTGTTATCTTTACCTGATTTTAATAAAGCCTTTGAGATTACATGTGATGCTTCAGGAATATGTATTGGCGCTGTTCTAATGGAAGAGAAACGACCCATTGCTTATTTTAGTGAAAAACATAATAGTGCAACTTTTAATTATCCAACTAATGACAAATAGTTATATACATTAATAAGGGCATTGGAAAATTGACAACATTATCTTTGGTCAAGGGAGTTTGTGATACATACGGATCACCAATCATTGAAACATTTGAAAAGCCAAGGTAAGTTAAATAGGCGACATGCCAAATGGATTGAATTTATTGAGACATTCCCATATGTGATTAAGTAGAAGTAAGGTCAGAAAAATATGGTTGCAGATGCTTTATTACGAAGGTATGTTCTTCTTAATACTCTGAATACTAAATTATGAGGATTTAAGTATATTAAAGAATTGTGTCCTGATGATAATGATTTTGGTACCATATATGTTGAGTGTAGAGTTTCGGCCAAGGACATATGTTTTAAGCATGATGGATTTTTGTTTAAGGAGAATAGATTATGTGTGTCTAAATTGTTTTATGCATGAATTGCTTGTAAAGGAAGCTCATTGGGGAGGTTTAATGGGGCATTTTGGAATTGCTAAGACTTTAGAAGTTTTACATGAATATTTCTATTGGCCTAACATGAAAAGAGATGTGCAAGGAATTTGTGATAAATGCATAACTTGTAGACATGCTAAGTCTAGAGTAAAGGCTCATGGGTTATATATACCTTTACCTATTCCTAGAAAATCTTGGGTTGATATTTCTATGGATTTTATCTTGGGATTACCCAGGTCTAAGAAAGGAAGAGACTCCATATTTGTTGTTGTGGATAGATTTTTTAAAATTGCACATTTCATTGCTTGCTATAAAACTGATGATGCTACAAATATCGCAGGTCTTTTCTTTAGAGAGGTCATTCGGCTACATGGTGTTCATAGGAGCATTATGTTCGATCGAGATGTTAAGTTTTTGAGTTACTTTTGGAAGGTTTTATGGGGTAAGTCAGGGACTAAACTTTCATTTTCTACTTCTTGTCATCCATAAATAGATGACCAAACTGAAGTTGTAAACAAGACTTTAATTCAATTATTAAGGGCTATCATTTAAAAGAATCTTAAAAATTAGGAAGATTGTTTACCTTATATTGAATTTAATATAATTGTAATGTGCATTCTACTGCTAATTATTCACATTTGAGATTGTTTATGGTTTTAATCCTTTAACACCATTCGATTTGATTTCTTTACCTATTGATGAAAAAGTTAGTCTTAATGGTGATAAAAAAGTATAGGTGGTGAAGGACTTAAATGCAAAGATTTGGTAGCAAATAGAAAAAAAGAATGAAAAATATGCATTCAAGGCTAATAGAGGATGAAAATTAGTAAGGTTTGAACCAGGTGATTGTGTTTGGGTGCATATGAGGAAGGAAAGGTTTTCTGAACAAAATAGATCTAAATTAATGCCTGAAGAAGATGTTTCTTTTTAGATCATAGAGATGATTAATGACAATACATATAAAATAGATCTACTAGGTGAATATGGTGTTAGTGCTACGTTTAATATTGTTAATCTTATTTTTTTTATGTAAGTGATTATTCGATGTCAAATTCTTTTGAGGAGAAAGGGAATGATGCGACCCAAGCAACACCAAAGGATTCATTGGAGGTTCCAGTTGGTCCAATGACAAGGCTAAGGGTTAAGAGGTTCAAAAAGGCTTTCAATGAGCTTCTTCAAGATACATGGGCTAAGCTGGACTTCAAGAGGGTAATAAATAGTGAACAACAAGTCTTGATTAATCTGATTCATGTTTAGGAAGGGCTTATTGGTGGAACCATGGCCATTACACAATAATTGGGATACGAAGACTCAAATCGGATAGTTTGCCCTTGCGATACTGTTTTGATCATAACCGAAGCTAGATGTTGAATTTGGATGTGATTCTAGTTGGGCTGGAAACTAGACTTTCATACATTTCCAATAATATATGGCACGTCTTCTAATTCATTACGACGAGAGAGAACCATTTGTTTGAAGTTGGGCTTTGATGCTGCCAACAAATTACGAGAAAAATTGACCTTGTCTTATTTTAATTAGTTGGGCTATTGATCTATCTTTGTTTCATGCAATAATACTTGTTTAAATTTTAGACTTGTTTATGTTATTTATTTTAATTAGTTTGGGCTAGTTTTAGTTTGGTTTGAGTATTATTTAAATTGAATTTATATGTGATCCATTAGGGAAACTAGGGTTACTTAGCTTTCTAGTATAAGTAATCTTTTTGAAAAATATTGAAAAAAATGAATTTTACAAAATAAAAATATTGCCTCTCTTGATTCTTGATTGGACTTCGACTCTTCAAATAATTGATCAATCTTTGCTAGTGATTTTATATTTCTTTTGCTCATCTCCAAGTCTAGACATTATGATTGAGTGGTGTATAGTCTTGTTGACTTGGAGCAAGTCTTCCATTATAATAAACTCAATTTCATACTCAAACTTGGATTAGATAGATTTTAAATTCACGAATTCCATTAAGTTCTGCTAGGTTTCGCATCAATAAGTTTGCAAGTATTTGTAGCTGATTGCTTTAATCTCTCTCTCTCTCTCTCTCTCTCTCTCTATATATATATATATATATATATATATATATATATATATATATATATATCCCATGTTTCTGTCTTAACTGGAATCATGAACTCCTTGAAATAGGATGGTGAAAGAAATGCCTGAACACCATTTTGTCCTTTTTATTTAGAGTATGTTTGGAAATATGGTACGAAACGCGTTACTAAAAATTTTGAATTTTTTTGTTTAATTTTTAATATATATTTTTAAATCGTTTTAATGTGCTGTTGTTAAAAATGATTTTTTAAAAAAATATTTTTTTTTTATTTTGATGCATTTTTAAATAAAAAGCACTTTGAACCGTCACTGCTATCACAATATCAAACCTGATGAAGAAGCAACATTCATGTTTGATTATGCATCAGGATTGCATACATTTGCATCGGTACCCTACACAATATGCTGTGATGCCACAAAAAGTACATTTTTTATTTCTGTCTTTTTTTTTTACATTGTAAAATGCCAAGGAAATTAAAAGAATATGGATCCAAGGATAAGCAACTTTGAAATGTCATCTGCATGGTTTATCACCGCAAGTGAATTTGGGTTTTATGATTTCTTCATGTTTTTGTATATTTATATTTTTTATTTTATTTTTTAGTTTAACGTGGGTGTTCGGGCCAGCTTGCGTGCATCTCGACTAATCCCACGGGCCCTGAAGTTAACGACCATGTAAGCCTCCAGTGGCCATCATATGAGCAACCACAGGGCTCGAACCTGAGACCACAGAGGGAGCAAACCTCTTAGTCCCAAGCTCTTACCACTGGGCCACCACCTAGATGGTTTATTTTCTATATTTTGATGGCTAGAAAAGGAGAAAAAAATTAGTTAAATGAGAAAATAATTTTATACAACATCTTATAATTTATTTTTATTTTTTAATAAATTTATCATTGTCTCGTATATAAAGTAGATCTAAGTTGTTGAAACATATATACTCTTATATGATTTGTTTATTTTTTTTTTATATTTATTCAATATTAGTTTGAGATTTTAGAGCTCTTCAACAACAAATAATTTAGCATTTGGCAAAGTTGACGTATAGTTTAGCAGCCAGAGTTGATTCAACAATTGTTGTCTTGGCTCTGGGACTCGATTTGCCTGGTAGATTCTGGCTAAAGCTGATTGAAAACATTTCTTCTCTATATATATATGTTTCAAACAACTGTGCTTTCCACCCCCTAAATCTGTGTCTTATTATGTGATCTTTTGTAAAAAGTTTTCAATGGTGCTGTCTGTCTTCTCATTGTTGTCAAACTCAATTGTTCAGCATCCAAATGATCTATTATGGTCACATTTCTAAGTAAAATCTGTTAAAATAGCCTTAGAATAAGGACATGTAAAGAAAAGATGGTCCCTGTCTTCACCAGCTTGATCACTAAGAAAACAACAGCCATTGGTTCTACCCTTCATATTTCGCATGACCTCTGCTGTCAGATGAATAAGCACTGGTTGCTCCTGATACGCATGGTTGATGTGTTCCACTGACCAGCAGGAAGAAGTACTTATCCAGTGCCGTTTAAATATCCAGTCTGGATGACCTGACCAGATGCCAAATGCATGGAAAATAAGGAGGGCAACAATTCATGACAAGCAAACACTGGAATATCACAATCCATAAATGCTTGGTCCTGTGGTTCAAAATTCACTGTCTTTATAGGAACACACGTGTGTAGTCAAGAATGCAGCAACTGTGGACTACATGCACCTTTGTGGTCCGCACATATACCTAGAACCATAGTTTTTAAACCCAACCCGGTAGTCGACCCGGTCTAATGATCGGGTCACGGGTCAGATGGGTTGACCCGGGTTAACCCGGGTCAACCCAAAAAAAAAAATCCCAATAAAGTAAGCCTTCTCCTCAATCTCTTCACTTCCAGGGATGCCCACTAGATCAACCATCCCCAAATCCATAAGTCACAGATGGAGCTAGAAGGAAGAGATGATCCTCCCGATTAAGGTCAGCTCTTGAAATTCCTAAACCTGTACAAGTTCCTTTATTGAATGGAAAAGGTGGAATTTTGCATTGTGAGTAGAGATTATTTGGTAAAGAAAGAAAGGTAACCCAAAACGGTCCTTGGCTCGCCTGGGTTTTCATGTTTTTAACTGTGAGTGGAGATTAGTATACTTGTCAACACATGAAAATCCAGGCGAGCCAAGGACAAGTTGAGCTGCAGTGTACGCAACCGGGGTGACTCGGAGACTCACCCCACATGAAATTGCTGATTTTAGCTTTGCAGTCTCTCCTTCTGGCGTAAACACAGTTGTCACTTCTTATGGAGAGAGAGGATGGAGCGGTGAAGTGGAGGAACTCAGCACAAACATCTATTTATTCTTGACTCGTGATGGGACGAACTGAGTTAAGGTGGTCGAACACGGAGGGTGGCCGAGCTGGGTCGATGAGTTAGTGATCGTCGAGCGAGTTACACCACCTGGTCTTCACGCGTTCACCCCAGCTACTTCTCCAGGTAACAAGAAGTTTATAGCAGTAGCCACGAGAAGATGAAGAGCAAGACAGTTGCAAAAAAAAAATAAGGCCCGGTCTCAGTCGGGTTTACCCGAGTCGACCGGGTTCCGGGTCGACCCGCCGGGTCGACCGGGTTTCACCGGGTCAAATCCCTGACTGTTTTTTACTTAAACCCGGCCTTGCTCCAGGTCCGGGTCGGCCGGGTTCCGGGTCGACCTGCCGGGCCGGGCCGGGTTTCAAAACTATGCCTAGAACATCCAATTTGGGGCTCTGGTCTATTGATGGGTCATCTTCTCCTGTGCCCAGTCCCTACCATATCTCTTTTTTGGTTTAAAACAATCTTTAATAACACCCTCCCGTGTCAGCATGGTGATCTTGGTTTCAAATTTTAAATTAAAAAAAATTGAAGTATACCTTCATAATAACCAAATCAACTCCTTAATATTACTGTTAGTTTTATAATGAACTCCCACATAAAAAGTTATTTTCTTTCTTTCTTAAAAAAACATAAAAAAAAACCCCACAAAGATATGTCTATCATTTGTGGTTACTTCAAAGGAGATATTCTAATCTTGTGCTCGAATAAAAAAAACTTAAATTTTAATCAAGTTAAAAATTAACCTATCAATTTAAATTAGATTAATTTTAAATTAATTTTTTTTACATTTAATTCAAGACAAGTACCAATTTAAAGGTTTCAAGTCAACCTAGCAGAGGTTGGACTAATGGTAAAGGTCTTGAGCTTAAGATTAAGTTTAGGGTTTGAATCTCACTAGCTATATTTTTTTGCGATCATGTCGCATAGTGTAAAAAACCAGTAATTTATCCTATTCTTGTGTAAGAAATTTCTGTTAGCACGAGCATAAAAACCTGAAAATTTAGTTAAAATACACGTAAATTCACCCAACATATCAATTACAAATAAAAAGAATATATTTAATTATAATCAACAACACAGCACACTAACTTCAATACCATTATTCATTTAAAGGAAATGCACAGAAGGGTATTACTAAATTTTCATCCCTATAGACTCCATGCTAATCAACTTAGACCCTTAAATTTTGGGATCAACTCTAATGCAAGAATTGATGTTTCTAAGAATTTTCATTTTTCCACAAATACTTTAATGGCTCAATAAAGCTAATTACGGGCAAGGAACACTTTTAAAATTAATTTTTGTAAATGAAAAATTACTCTTATTCTTTCTAAGATTTGAACCAAATTTCATTTTTACTTTATAATTTTAGAAATTACACTTTACATGTAAAGTTGTTTTTTTATTAAATTTTGACTCAATATATAAAGGATTATCAACTATATAAATACTATGATATAAAATATAATTTCTAAAACTACGAAGAGAAAGTGAACTTGAATTTAAATTTTGGGAGGGCCAAAGTGATTTTTTCTTTTGAAAATTTTAAGTTTTTTTTATTGGATATTATCATATGTATGATGGCCTAGAAGAAAAAGGATAAAAGAAAAACATGAAAAGTGAGAGAAAAAATTGGGGCTGAAACTTTTGGAAACAAAAGAGTTGAAATCGGAAAAAGTTAAAGTAAACTGTAGGAATCTAAGTTGAATATTTTGAAAATCTTAGGGACTAAAATATAGTTTGGAGCTTGGAGTTCGGAGGAGATAGCGAGAGGCCGAGAGCCGAGAAGAGAGTTCAAATAGAACTCAAAAAAGGGGATTACTGGTTAACGTGAACCAAGCAAAAGAAAAGAAAGTTCCTCTTGTTTTCCTTTATATATATATATATATATATATATATATATATATTCTCCACCACCTAAAATATAATCTTTCCTTCTATATCTTTCTCTCTTAGATGTCTTGCCTTGCCTATTATTAGTACTTCTTGCCCTTTTATCCACACCTTTTCACTTAAGAGACACAACAAGCTTACATTCTCTGTCTGGTCCCTTGTTTTGGGCCAAACTACTGAGGTGGGAATTCATTTTTTAGCTCTTTATGTTCTGTTTTTCATTTGAATTTTGATTACTGTATGGATTTGGCTTACTGTTTTGATACCATCGGTGTTTTCTTGAATACTTGAATGTTTTTCTTGTTTTCTTGTTTAATTTGGTGTCTGTTTCTTGATTAGGAGATTTTGGCTTTTTCTTTGTTGAAGTAATCATCTATCTAGTCTTTAATGGTGCTTTCTTGTCAGCCAACTTCAGAAGTTAATTCAATATAGACAATAAATCTTTAGAGGAATATGAAATCCATGGAATGGCCAAATATAAATATGGATCATGATTACTGAACAAATTCAGAATTTCTTGATAGACATGATATATTTTTATTGGATCTTCTCAAGCTTATTGAACTTAGATGCTTAAAATCTAAGAAATAGCTATTGAATGGGGTTTACAGTTGCATAAAATAGGGTTGAAATTTGGATGTGTATAAGCTATTTCTAAGTGCTTTTAGGTTTTTAAAGGCTAAAGCCCTCCTCCATCTGCATCTCTAGGATCCCTTTTCAAGTTGCCTGATATTACCTTGCAATCATCTTCTTTGGGAGACAATTCTAACATGGGGGGTGAAACTTGATCGATTCTGACAATCTCTTGATGAGCAAATGGACCCAAGGTGTTCTTTTAAGATTTACATAGCTTTCTGAAAGGACCTCTCGTCCCTATTATAAGTTTTGAACCCAAGGTGTTCTAAGGATCTCTAGTATCCGGTGGCTGATTCTTATTTATGATTTATCATGTGTTATAGTCATTAGCATGCGTGTGTTAATCTATTAATTTTGATTAATTTGTAAAATTTTACATCTTGATGTTCTATATTGAGAGATTAATTGCAGGTGCTTTCCTTATTTCATTGAAAAATAATGCTAGGAGAAAATACAGTTAATCCTGAAGGAGAATTCAAGATCAGTTTTGGTTATGAATGCAATGCCCATAACGGTTGCTCTTGCATGGTTCCTAGTGGATTTGAAAGTCTTCCTGGAAAAATCCCTAAGAATAGCAGCTTCTCTCGCTTGTCTGGTGCTGCCTTAAGTGCGAATGCCACATTGGCCAACACAAATATCTGCAATGGTGTAATAGGGGCAGAAATACTTCCCAGCTGGGATTCCCCTAATTCGTTTCGTAGGATTCCTTCATCACCAACTCTTTCAAGGTTGGATGTATTATCATCTTCTCTTCAAAGCAGTATGTCAAACCTAAGTTGTAGTCCACCCACCCCAAGTCCACCTGAATATGATTATTGTTCATTTAGATCCATGAGTGCTCCTTCTAGAAATGAAGGTTTTCTTAATGCAATGGAAGTTCAAGTGGCAGGTGGAGCTGCTGGTGAAGACAGGGTTCAAGCTGTCTGTTCTGAAGAAAATGGCTGGCTCTTTTGCGCAATCTATGATGGCTTCAATGGAAGAGATGCAGCTGATTTTCTGGCTGGGACATTATATGAGAACATCATACATCAGACTAGATTATTAGATTGTGACTTGAAGCAGGATGTTACCGGAGCTTCGAATGTTTTCTATCCGCAGGGTCCCTTTCAACATGCTTTCAAGGGAGCTAATAATAGTCATGTAGAGAAACCACCGACAGGAACTTTTGATAAGAACAATTCAAGTATAAAAAAGTCCATTAATAATGCTCTAGTTCATGATTCATCTGATTCATTTAGACAGGGGATGCTAGATAGCCTTCAGCGTGCCCTTAGTCAGGCTGAGAATGATTTCTTGTACATGGTAGAGCAGGAAATGGAGGATCGCCCTGATTTAGTATCTGTTGGTTCATGTGTCTTGGTCGGCCTTCTTCACGGGATGGATTTGTATACACTTAATCTGGGTGATAGCAGAGCTGTATTGGCAACATACGATGAGGGCAGCAATATGAAGGGCTTTGGGCGAATAAAACCTATCCAGCTCACTGATTCTCACACTGTAGATAATGAACTTGAAAGAAGTAGAGTGTTGTCTGATCATCCCGATGACCCAGCAGTGATTGCAGGTGGAAAAGTTAAGGGAAAACTGAAGGTCACTCGAGCCTTGGGAGTTGGATACTTAAAAAAGGTTTGTAAAATATTCATTCAATTTATCTCCATAATCAAGTTAGCAATGACATTCCAAAAGAACCATTGTACATGTACCTGAAATTCTTACTCTATTTGTAATGTTTGCCTTTTCTTTTTCATGCAGAAAAACCTAAACGATGCATTGATGGGTATTCTTCGAGTTCATAACCTCATAAGCCCTCCATACATTTCTACTGAACCATCGCTGAATGTGCATAGGATATCAAAATCAGATCACTTTGTTATCGTTGGCAGCGATGGTTTGTTTGATTTCTTCAGTAATGATGAGGCAGTAAAGCTTGTGCATTCTTACATCATGAGCAACCCCAATGGTGATCCAGCAAAGTTTCTACTAGAGCAGCTTGTAGGGAGAGCTGCTGATTGTGCAGGTAAATTCCTTGATACCACATATGTCCTTCTTTTTCCAATTTATTCGTTATAAATTCCTCAACAATTTAGCATTGCTATTGCAGGTTTCAGCATGGAAGAATTGATGAATATTCCAGCAGGTAGGAGGAGAAAATACCATGATGATGTGACTGTAATTGTGATTATTCTTGGAATAAACCAGCGCACCTCAAAGGCATCAACTTGGGTGTAAGTTTTATGGGACTGTTCTCTGTCTTGCAATAGAGTATTTGGTTGTCTCTATTCTGTAGTTATAGGTTTCAAATTGTACATATCTGATGCAAAGAAACAAGATATATTTTCTTTTATTTTTTTATGATCTCAGAATTAGCACGAGTGTTTTTTTTATTTATTTATTCTTTGAACTGTGCATGAGTGTCTAAAATAGGACTTTTTATATTTTCTTTTGGTCAAAATGAATTGGACTTTTCCTATAAACAAAAAAGAAAGGAAGAACAAAAACTTTCTCATCAAAATAATCAGTCTGTATATTTTATTAGAGACCCATTCGTGCTATATCAGAGGTTCCCTTTAAGATTAAGAATCACTTTCGAAAGGATGGTCCAGCATGGTTGCAGCTTCCTGTCTTTTCATGTCAATTCGATCCCACTAGTTTTTGCTCCTGTCTTCTTTTTGGTTTCTCTGCCTTGCAAGCTTCTGAAAGTGGAACTACTATTATTAACATGCTTCTGCTTTTCGTGTTTTTTGAACTTTATTTCACTGGTTTCTGCAAGCTCGTAGGCCCACAAACAAACGCTCCTCTTTTAATCACACAAAGTAGTTGCTTTAGAATCTTAAAAACTCGGATTGCCGATGATTGTGGGATTGAATTCTGCCTTCTCTCATGCTGCCTTTTCATCTTCATGCAAAGAAACATGAAAACTACTGAGCATTTTATATTATTGTCAAGACAACAAGCAAAATTAACACAAAATCCTGCAGAATAAAGTCACCACACAAAAGTTCTATTTTGAAATTTTATTACTCAATATTTTCTTTAATAAAAAAATCAATATCACAAATTTTCTAGGCTGATTATATACTAAGAAAAATGTTCTGAAAAAATATTGAGTTCTAAACTAAACAGGGAAAATAATCCTAATTAACTAAGAAAATATTGTACATTCTAAATTGTAATATCTAGGTCTAATTTGAAGGTTTGATCTAAGATGGTTATGAAATTTTAACGTTTTTAAAATCTTTGAAAATTTTAAAATGATCAAAGCATTATATCAAAAGTTATACCTATATATTGGAGGAAAATTTTATACATCAATTTTTTTAGATTAGAGAGAACTTGTCATCGAAGTTTAAATTACTGTCTTAATTTTAAAGATATTCAATTCAAAAGTTACCAATTCTTTACATATTCAACATTTTCATTCATACCTACTAGAAACTTCATCATAATGTTAATTAGGGTATGCCATGTTTGTATTTTAGTTTACAGAAATATGCAAAAAAAAAAAGAAAATATAAAATATCATAAATATCACAAGAAATGATAAAGTTGAAAATAAATAGAGTAAAACATCAAAATAAAAATAAAAAAGGCATGGTTTGTTGAACAATGTTGTCCATTTCAAGTTTTAGGAGGGAGCAAAATAAACAATAGTAAAATAAAGTATTAACAAAAAACTAAAGGGGGAGGGGTCTATAATATACCCCTCCATACATTATATTATTTATTTTAATAGTGTTTTTTTTTTAATTTATATATTTTTTAAAATTTTAATTTCATCATTTAATATTAGGTTTATTGAGGAATGAGCTATATATTTTTTTAATTAATTGTTTTATGAGATTATCTCAGATTCATGACCCAAACTGCAAGTTTAATAGGTTAACTCGGTTGACTCGATTTTTTTTTCATTTTTCCAATTGACTTTTTTTTTCTTAGTTACATCCCTCAACATTAGGTTGATTGGAAAATAGACTTCGTGATTTGTTTTGATTTGTCTTTTATGAGGTTATTTTCTTCTCATGACCCAAGTCATAGATTTAGCGGATTACCATTGGTTGAATTGAGTTATTTTTTTGTTCATTTTTAATCGATTTTTTTTTAATTTTATTTTTCAAAATTGAGTTGATTGAGAATTGAATTTCATAATTTGTTTCAATTTGATCTCTATTAGACTATCCTAGTCTCATGACTTGGATCGTAAGTTTGACAAGTTGACTCGAATTATTTTTTTGTCTTTTTTTTAATTTGTTTTTTTTTCAGTTTCATCTTTCAACATTGTGTTTATTGGAAATTGAGTTTCGTAATTTGTTTTGATTTGCTTTTTATAGGGTTATCATGATCTCATGACTTGGTATGTGTATTGGCAGGTTAACCCGGGTTGACCCGAATCGATTCAATATATTGTTGTCTTATTGTTTATTAAAAAATCTTATCTTAAATATTTACTTTGACCCAGACTATATTTTTACCGGTTATCTAAGTTGCCTTTAAATTTATCAAGATGATCAAGCCACATCAAATCAATTCCTACACAGTTTAAAAAACAATTAGCAATGTCTAAATATTTTTTTACATTAATTTTTTTTATATATGATCCACATTGAAGCGCTGAAAATAATCTAGCTGTATAATATATAATGAAAGCTGCTATCAAGTTACAAAATAAATAAACTTCCCTTCTTGTGAGCACCACGGACTTATGAGTGATTATGCAACCAGTGAATTGGGATATTTGTGCAAAGCCCTTGTACATGAGAAGTTAACGTTAGCTACAGTGAAAAAGCTGAAAGATACTTTAGATTGTGCTCTTGAACGAAATTTTATATTCCTTTAACTCATAAGTACTGAATAAAGTAAGTCAAGTTAAACTCTTATGCTTTTAAAAGGAATACAGTTACATGATGTATGGTTAAGAGTATGAAAAAAAAAAGGCTAGTCAAATTATATTCATCAAGGATTCTACAAGGTAAATGATAAGTGAAGGATGGAAGACTTTCCTGACTATGAGCATGCACAAGAAGGTACTACATTCTCCTGGAAGAACATGCAAAATTTCTCCGACTCCGGAGTTAACTAAATAAATACCAAGCCATGTATAAAATCTAAGTCGGCAGCCCATGAACCGGCCCAAGATTCAGGTCAACAATTAGATAAGTCAGCTAAGTTCATCTAGGTTAATTGAAAATGAAATTGTTTAAAAAAAAAATAAAAAAATTGAACTAAATTTTACCTGGATTTTGATCTGGTCGCTAATTAATTGTTTGATTGACTAGGTTTAATTGAGTTAAATTTCACCTCGTTTGATTGAAATCAAACTTAAACTAGGAGTTAACTTATAGGAGCTAAATCAAGTTTAATAACACTACACGAAACCAAATTCATATATTAAAACACTAATAAACTTCTTCGGGGAAAAGTTGCACAATTCAATTTCTTAATTGGGATATACTAACTTGCTATAAAACCATACCATGCAAAATGTTTTTCTTATCGTCATATATATTCTAATGTCTCCCCTAGCAATATGTATTAATTATCCTACATTTTATGTATCTTTCTACAAGCCATCATGCACTCTCCATCACCATTCGTACAAAATCACTCCCCATACTGACTACACAATAGAGCATCCATTGACATTTTCATCACTGAAAATGTAGAAAGAATCCAACTGTGTTATTTGACATGCATTTGCATGTGTACATGGTGATGGAGGAGCGGGACTTCCATAAGGATATGCCATGTTATAACTTGAGGCATGCACTTGCGGAATGGATTAATCATGTCACCATGGAATGAATGCTGACGTGTAGGACTGAGATTACTCGGGCCCACAACTTGATTCATCCCCATATCTTGAGTTTGATATCCAGATATACCAGAAGATGCTGAGCCTGCCCCCGTAACATTGCTGCTGTTATAACCTTTCTACTCTATATAATTGGAATAATAAATTAATTGATGGTATATTTCATATTTATAAACGCATTCCAAGCTCTCGAGTCTTTACTAATCTCGTAAAATTTCAACTCAGATGGTCCTTGAAATTTCAAACTCTGAATATCGAATTAATGTGTCTTTAATTAGGTACCATTCTTACATTCTGATATTGATAATTGTGTTTCTTTTTTCCTTTGTTTTTTTAAATATAATTATTTATCCTCTTATCAACTTTTACCTATAAAAACTAAATTACGATTTCATGATTTTCAACACATCAAGAATTGCTATGCATAACAAAATGATTGATGAATTTGGGGAGTTATGAAACAACAATATGAAAAATAGCCCCCCAAAATGGAAATGTTACACTTTATGATGTGGATTAGCATGCAAACACCAAAAACTCATTATACGTTTCAAGTGAGCCCATCAGAAGGTCCAAAATAAAGACATTGAATAGATTGGTTGTGCAAGTGTCAACCAAGGATGAACTTGGGGTCTTTTGGAGCATCAAGACGAGGCCTTAATACATTTAATATATGTGCAAGAGGGGCTCGATCAACTCTTATTTGGGTCATGAAGTTTCGACAACAAGGCTGCACATTTTGTATCAGTTTCGGCTAGCCTTGCTATGTGATTTTTTCATGTGTTTTGTGGAATCTTAACTTGTAAAACCTAAAATAGTATTAGGCCAGCCTATGCTAGGAAGAAATTAGGGGAAAAGACCTGCTGCTCTAAGGGAAATTGTAGGAGGGGAAACCGGCCTACCCTAGGTGGGAATTGTGGGGGGAGGAAACCAACCCTAAGATAACCCAAGAGAGGGATAAGAACAATAATTACTAGCACCCAAACACCCCATCTCATTTAAAAGAATATAAATGCAGCCTCTCCCTCAAAACCAGCAGCCTTAGCTGCAGCAACAACCACCCTTTCCCAAGAAGAATACCTACCTAAACCCAGCTACATGTTGCCTTTATTGAGTGTTTGAGTGAAAGAAGAGTTAGAGAGAAAGGGTGATGACCGAAACCATGGAAGAAGAAGGAGCATAGAAGGCTGGCTGGTGCAACAGGAGAAGAATGGAAGAAAACCAAGAGGAAGAGAAGAACAAATCACCAAAACCTTTCCTAGAGTTGTTAAAAACATGAGGTAAGAGTAGTATCATCTCCTTGGCTGGGTGTTACCTCATGGTTCGGACAAAGGAGAGGGGGGGAACTTAAAATGGGAGATTAGGGTTCTTACACTTTAACTCAAGAATCAACAACTAAATGAAAAGATCTAAGTAGAATAAGGGATGAAAGATATGTGCAGACCCTTTACAAAGAAATATGAATGAATATGAATGATTTTGAGTGTATGAACCTAAGGGAGGATCGACCATGTTGAAAGGATGCATGGATTGTGATCTTGTTAAACTCATAGGAACATACTTGAGCTGAAACATAATTCATGTTGATGTTAATGTCTTGACTTTTCATATATGATTGATGAACTTGTATGGAATGTGAAATGAAATGATGAAATGCATGGATTGTGATCTTGTTAAACTCCTAAGAATATACTTGAGCTGAAAACAGAATTCATATTGATGTTAATGCTTTGCTTTTGTTATGTGATTGATGAATTTGCATGGTTGTGAACCAAGTGAATGAAGGTATGGTTGTAGCATGTTGTTGTGAATATACTTGTGATAAAAATAATGAATTGCATGTGTAAATTAGGAGGAATGGGTCATCAATGTCCGACCAAAGGAAATAGGAGGAAACCATGAAGGAAACCTTGCATGATGAACACCTTTAGAAAAAGAAGACATGGGATGGAAATGGAGCCCTTGTGTAATGTGAATTGACTATTAATTTGTGTTGATGAATTTTTCATGATGGAATTGAAAACATAGAATATATGATTGTAGCAACATTAGGTTTTGGTCTTAAAGTGATGGTGAAGAGAAACTTTGTAAAATATACATGTTGAAACTTGGTTGTGTATTGTTTGATAATCTTGTGATAAATTAGATGTGATTTGGTAACGGTCTATGTCCAACTAGGTTGGAGTATGTTATAAAAGGGAAAAACTTAGCGTAGACCTTATGCTTAGCCTAGGGAAAAAATAAAACCAGAAACGACTCAACTGTCACTAACGATTTTTGAATTGGTAGCAACATAGTTTTCGTTGATGATTTATGGGTTAACAGCAACTCAGTTTTCGTTGATGATTTCTGAGTCAACAATGATTGTATTCGCTGACGAATTCATGTGTCGGTAGCGACTCAGTTTTCATTGAAAATTAAGAGATTAAAACAGAAAAGATCAAACAAAATAGATGAATGTTCTTCATCTTCTCACAAAACATAATTCTCAATCCAGAGCAGATTTCAAACAAAGTAATGGATGTTTCTATTTGTAATCCTCCACAGGTCAAGAATCAAGGGTTCATTTGTTTTAATGATCAACAAAATCATGCAATTTTGCTAAAATAGGTCTCAGTCTGAAACTAAAACCCTAGGATTTAAATAGATTAAAACCTATTATTAATGTGAAAAACTCCTAGATTACTTATCAAAGATGATATGCGAACCTATTTGAACCACAAATTAAACCAAACAAGCCCTGAAACTAGAATCTAAGGCAAGATTCAAAGGATGATTCTCCTTACAACCTAGAAAAGGCTACTCATAAACCTTAGAGGCAAAATGCACCCAAAATGGCCTTTTTTGGCCTCTAAAGCGTGTCCTTCTTATCACCACATACCATACTATTGGTGAGGAACATGATTATGGCCAAAGAAACAACAAAACAACATAAAAACTAAAAAAATGCATTGATTTTCAATCCTAAAAGCTACCACCTCAAAACAACAACCATTCTTTAACAGAATGAGCTTTAAAATCTGACCATTTTCACATCAAAAGCTCATACCAGCTACTTAGAAGCAGGGGCTATCCTTTCATTAACAGAAAGTGCCCCTACCACCTTTGACATCCATTAAACTAAAGTTTCATGCAATAAAATGGTAGAAAAACAATCAAGAGCATTTCAAGGCATCCAAGACTTCGTATTGAATAAAAAAAAAGGATCTAGGCGGCCTCATGAACTCCACTTTCAAGGTTTGAATATTTATACCTTCTTAGCTTTGAAAATCTGAATCTGAATGGATTCTTGGTTTTGCCTGCCTTTCTTCTTGTTTTCAGACCTCCCTAGACCAAAGCTGAAGCTTCAAAAACTTTCTAGATAAGACCCTTGCTCCTTAGCCTAAGTTTTTTTCTTCTTCTTTTCTTTCCCTTCTTTCCCTCTGTTTTTCTCTATTTTCTCCTCTTCTTCTTCTGTTCTTCATCCCCTTCTTTTATAGGCAGATTTATGTCTTCTAGATGGGTTGACTAGGGTTCCAATAGACTAAAACCTACTGGTTTTGCCATGGAGCTGCTGGTTTTGGGTGTAGGTGGTTTTGTAGGGTGCTTGGGGACCAATGTGAGGTGTTTTCTGCCCTCGGATCCAGAGAAAAAGGTTTTAAACCCCTTGATGTAATCCTTCTGGAGGCTTCTAAGTGGGAGCAAATGAAAAGGCTGAACGTTCTTCTACAAATGAGTGTTCTTGTCACGACTGACTGGGTTAACTACTTTCAAGACCTTGTTGGAGTATTTCTGATGTGAACATCGTCTGAGACCACCTGGACTTGGTAGAAGCATATGCCTTTTGATCAGACCCACTCTTTCTTGATTTGGAGGTCTGTAGTCCACATTCAAATATTTAAAAGTGCCGGCCCAAACAATATAATGTCTGAAACTGTGGCTTTGGATGATTTCATTTGCAAGTGCCCACCCACATTCGATCCCTTATCTTCTGATTTTGTTTTATTTTATCCTTAATTCCCCTTTTTCTTTCTAATTTCATGCAATTACATCCCTAACAACTTCATTCGTCACCCCCAATTTTGAGCACCTTTTACAAGTTGATCCTTGGTTTCTGACTTGTTCAATTACACCTCTAAATGACCATTAAGCTTTTAATTTTTTTATTTGACCCCTAATTTTCTTGATTCCAGTCCCTGAAGTTGCGCGCGTTTTGCAAATTGATTCTTATACACATAAAGTTCAATTAAACCCCTATTTGCTCACCATACTTTGAATTTTATGCAATTAAGCTCCTGATTTTGATAATTTAAACTTTCCAAGCTTCTAATTGAGTCCTTAAACTTCAATTGTTTCAATTGACCTCAAATTTGACTTCTAAAAGTTGATTTCCCTTGCAATTAAACCCTCAATTAAATAATTAAACTTTTGAAAATTCTAATTGAGTCTTTAAACTCTAAAAACAAATATTTTTACTAATAGGCTTTTTCAATTAAAACCTTTGATTGCTACTTTGGCCTATCAACTTCACTTGGCATTCTTGTCTTTTATCATTGGGCCCATGCATTTCTTTTTAGGCTTGCTTCAGGTTCCTTGCACTTATCTTATATATATATATATATTATTTTTATTTTTATTTTTTATTATAAAATGGGTAGCAACACATGCATTTTAATTTCTTTATAATGCTGAAAAAGCAAAAATTAAAGTTTTTGCACAGTGAGCTTGTAAAAAAAAGTGTCTACTTGACAAAAAGGTGGGTGACATACCCTTTCTAAAATTAAAAAACTAACCTACTTTTAAGGGCGAACAACCATTTCTGAATTTTCAAAAACTGATATATTTTCATGGGCGACCTCCCTTTTTTTTTTTAAGACGGTCTACTTTCATTGGCGACCTACACTTTTTGAAATTTAAAAACTGGATTATTTTCATGGGCGACCTGCCCCTTTTTAGAAGATTGTCACCTGCCTTTTTTGAAATTCAAAAACGGGTCTATTTTCATGGGTGACCTAGCCTTTCAAAAGATAATCTATTTTCGTGGGTGACCTGCCCTTTCTAAAATTCAAAAACTGGTCTATTTTTATAGATGACCTACCTCTTTTTAGAAGATGGTCTATTTTCATGAGCGACCTGCCCCTTTTCAGAAGATGGTCTATTTTCACAGGTGACCTGCCATTTCTGAAATTAAAAATTAGTCTATTTTCATGGGCGACCTGCCCCTTTTTCAGAAGATGGTCTATTTTCACAGGCGCCTTGCCTTTTCTGAAATTAAATTATTTTCATGAGCCACCTGCTGCTTTTCAGATCATGGTCTGTTTTCATGGGCGACTAGTCCTTTTTTAAAATTCAAAAACTGGTCTATTTTCATGGGATAACCTGCCTTTTTTTTCAGAAGATAATCTATTTTCATGGGCGACCTGCCCTTTTTAAAATTCAAAATCTGGTCTATTATTATGGGTGACCTGACCCTTTTCAACTTAGTACTAGGATCAAATCCTTTCATTTTTTTCAAAGAACAAAAAGCAAAGTACTCTTTTCGGGTATATTGTTAACAAAAATTACCAGTTTTTGGAGCCTCTTGTCTTCTGCTCATAAATTCCATTATTCTTCTTCTTGAAAGTCAAACAATATTTTAATCTTGAGGTTAGATCATATGCAATGCAAATTGTTTTTTGAAATACAAGCCCCCTTTCCTTTTCTTCACAATCTTCGTTGAGATTTGTGATTTTTAGGATGGTCGTTATGGTTGGCTTTTCTTTCCATTTCACCTGAGTAGGTCCATGCGAGTTACTAGAGCATCGAGTTTGCCTTGTGTAGCCTTTTTTGTGTGGCTACGACGAATATCATCCCGAATTGGGAACGCCTTGGAAATTCTCTGTCTTGTGACAATGTTGTGAGCTTTTAACATTTCTAACACGCGGTTTGAGGGGTTTATGGTGATTTTCCTAACAAATATCTTGCAAGATTTACCTTGTCTTTTCAAAAATCCGAGATTCATTAATGTTGTGTCAAAATTATTTTATCACGGTGCTTGGTGTAGGAGATGACCTACTTTGAGAATGGTCAAGTACTCATTTGAAGTCTTGTGTTTGGATTCTCTCAATGTGAACAAAAGACGAAAGGTTTTTTTTTATTTCATTATCATTTTCACAACTGATTCTTTAAGCGCGCCATTTATTCGTCTATCCCACTTGCTTGAATAGAAAGGTCATTTTAGGTGCAAAATGAAGGCTGGGTTGCATGGTCAAGAAAGAAAAGAGTTTAGAAATTCAAACGACGTTTAAAGGATTTTTAACTTGGGATTACCATCAACCACTCACTAGCTATCTTTGTGGAACAAACATCATATGACCACCATATTTTATTGGCAAGTTTTGTCTTTTCAAAATTGGATAGGAAACATCATCATAATCCAAAAAAATGTTTCCTTTGTACCAAACAAGAATTCTCAATGTCATCAAAATCAAATGGTTGGCATATGATCCATTGCCCATATCAAAACTTGATTTAAAGGGAAAATCAGGGTTTCCTACCCATCTTTAACATCATTAGTTCTTTTTTCTTATTTTATCATCTTTGTAAAAGAAAACATACAACTACGCTACTCATTCCATGTTTACCTAAAAGATGCAACTCCAAGTTCTACTTTGGTGGATAACCAATTATTTGAAGGTGCTAGAGGCTTCATCTTAGGGTTTTTTTTAAGATGAAACTTTCAGTATCGACTCTAAGTAACATAACCTAATTTGTCTCTAAGTACGGGGAATGTCTGCTTTGGGCTTTCTTGCAGCCCTCTTTTAGGTTTTCTTGGATTCTTCCTAGTTTAGGGCTTTTCACTTTTAGTCCTTTCTAAAACTTTAGGTTTAATAATCTCTTTTCCACCAATTTTGTTGTGGTCTTCATCTTTTCGAACATCATTTCTCACTTGCCCTAGCACGAGGTGTTACCCAGGTTAAGGTTTCTTTTTGAAAAAAAGGATTCTTTTGGGCCCAAAAGGGGATTGCAAATGATATATTTACTTTATGAATATCAAAGATGGTCTTTTTTCATTTCAAGCAAGACTATTTAGGACTGATAAATTTTGACTTTACCGCTATAACGGTCTTTTGTATTTATTTTGCAATTATTGTGATGTATAAAAAATTTCATTGTTGTTTGTTCCGAATAGTTTTCTCTCAATAAGAACCTTATGGTTAGGTCATCTGTTTTGGTTTTTGGGCATTTAGCCACCTTCTAGGGGTTGCGTTTTAACATATCATTAATTTCCTCAAAATTATTTAGATAAAAACCACATAAAAAAATTGTTTTGGAGAAATTTTGATATCATTCTTTGCAAAAAAAAAAAATACATAAGATGTATTGAGAATGAGAGACCAAATTTTATTAGTTCAAAGCAGAACGAGTACATTATGCATTACGAAGTCAGAATTCATAGGCCTAAGCAAGTCATCGCCATCCATCCTTGTTAACATGAGGGCTCCCCTGGAGAATTATTTATTTACCATGTAGGGGCCTTCTGATACGATCCGAGCAACGAAAAGACAATCAGATTTGGATTCTAACGTAAAATGCGCAACTGTATAGTTTCACAGTAACAATCATAATTCTTAATCCGACCATTGGATTGAGCTGAAAGTTTACGTGGAGTTTCCTGATATGTTGTCCTACCCTGGGCTAAACTTTCAGGGCAATCGGAGTTCAGAAAGGCATCACAATACTGGTCAATAGAGGTTATATGAATTTTATTATTTACTTCCTTTTGACTTGTGGACTTTCTATTTGGCTAGGATTATTTTCTTACAAGAATGTGGCAGCTGGTTTTAGGAGTTTTCTAGTCTTGCAAGGATATTTAATAGGCAACAACATAATTTACATGTGTGGTATGGACTCCATATTAATGTGGAATCCTTATGGAGTATGGAAACAACTATTCTATCCTTATTATAGTAGGAATCTATCATTAAATAAGTTTTCAAGTTAGCTAAGAATACTTTGCAAACAAGAAAACTAAAGAGGAGGCAACTCAGATTTGATTCTCCTAGCTTATATGGGACTTCTAAAAGGCATCAAATCTGATCCTATCATATCTCCTAGTTTAGGGTTTATTTATATTATTTGAATTTAATTGTAAGTGAGTATCATATAAATCCACAAAAGGGGTTCAATACGGTTTATTTTAGTCTAGAGTCAGTATAAATAAAGGCATAACCAGACATATAAGTTAGACAATTTAGATTAATAAAACATCTTATTTGCCGCACTTTGTGTGTGTGTGTGTGTGTGTGTGTTGGTGAGATAATCTCCCTTCCTTGGTTCTCTAAAGAACTAAAAAACAACTTATCGAAGAACAATTGACTTCGTGGCGTTATTCTTATACTTCTCGTTCACGAATTAATATTCGTTGGGTGGGGGTTTCCGTTTCCAATAGTGTTGGTGCCTAGGTACAAGTTATCTTCGTGTCACACTCCTATGAAACCTAATTTACTTTGCTTTCCGAGAATTGGTGTCTTAGCGTATGGGTTGCTTGACCGCATGTTCAAGAGGTTCGCATCACCTTCGTAGTTGGGTGCCCATTTGTCTCTTCTAACTCAGATTTTTCAATATTCTGAATGATGGGATTTCCATTTCCAAAGGCAATACTTCTTCCATTCCATATACTAAAGAATACAGGGTTGCTTCTATTAACGTCTTAACTACAGTGCGATATGCATGAAGAGCAAATGGCAACATCGCATGCTTGTCCTTGTAAGTGACCACCATTATCTGAATGTTCTTCTTCATGTTTTTGTTGGCAGCTTCCATAGAACTGTTCATCTTTGGTATGTCTGGGGATGAATTCGAGTGTTTCATCTTCCATTTTGCGCAAAGCTCTACTATCATTCTCTTATTAAAGTTTTGAGCATTATTATCAATCATTATTTTTTCAGGAGTTCCATAGCGACAGATTAAATCTCGTTCAATGAACCTCCTTACCATCTTCTAGGTTACATAGGCATATGAGCTGGCTTCTACACAACCACTAAGATAAATCAACGCTTGTTACTGGCTTTTGGATTGATAGGCTTACATCGATTCCCCACATCGTAAAGGGCCATGAAGATGTTAAGTTGAAAGGGGGAGTTGGGGTGAGTTTATTTTATCACTGTATATCTGGTATTTCCTGACATATTCTATACAATCCCTTTCCAAGGTCAACTAAAAGTACCATGATCTTTGTATTTGTATGGCTGTTATATTCTGCTAGCATAAGTTGTGCAAACCCCTTCATGACCTTTTATACAAAATCTCTTCATCGAGATAATAGTCCAAGGCTAATCTTTGTAGGGTTTTCATATTTGTACTAAATACCTCCCGAGGATACTCCTGGTATTGGATAAACCATTTGATATCATGATACCATGGATTTCCATTCATTTCTTCTTTGACTAAGCAGCAATAAGCCGAAGAATTTTTTATATCTATATTTAGAGGTTGTATTCTGTTTCCACAATCAATTTTGGCCATGGAAGATAAGGTAGCCAAAGCATTGGCAAATTGGTTTTTATCTCTTCCCATATGAGTGAATTTTATCTCGATTCCTCTGTTAGTTTGGACAAATGTTCTTAATACAACCTTAGCTTCTCGTTTTTTGTCCGCCATTCCCCTTTTACTTGGCAGATTATCAGCATTGAGTCTCCATAGATGTCAAATTTCTTTGTTTTCATTTCTAACACAACTTCTAACCCAATCATGCAAGCTTTATATTCAGCGGTATTATTGGTGCATTCAAACTGTAGTTTTATCACTGCTTTTTATTAGGAGAAATTATCATTGCTTCTGCCCTGTTACCATACACATTTAGTGCTCCGTCGAAGTACATTGTCCACCAGTCTAGCTCTCTTTCCTCTTCTATTATCAGCACATCTTCATCAAGGAAATAAAAGTTCAAAGGCTCATAATCTTTGATTGTATTGTCTGCCAAATGATCAGCAATAACACTTCCTTTCATGGCTTTCCTTGTCATGTATACTATATCGTATTCGACCAACAACACTTGCCATCTTGTTATTCTACTCGACAAGTAAGGCTTTTCAAAGATGTATCTGAGAGGATCTAGCTTTGAAATTAGCCACGTGGTGTAATATAGCATGTACTGTTGAAGTCATTTTGTGGCACATATAAGTGTGCAATAAAGCTTTTCCACTGCCCTTTCCTTCATGCTAGACTCATCATATTGCCCGAGTACATATCTTATCACTCTTTTAGTTGTTGTCAGATACAAAATCAATAGTTTGTTAGGTATTAGGTGAACCAATAAAGGCGGATTTTGCAGATATCCATTAATCTTATCAAAAGCCTCTTGGCATTCTTCATTCCATGCCCCCAAGATTCTTTTTTCGAAGTAGCTAGAAGAATGGTTCACAAGTTGCTGTCATTTAGGAGATAAAACGGGTAATGTAATTTAGACGATCTAAGAATCCTCTAACTTCACTTTTGGTTTCAGGAGCCGACATACCTTGAATGTCTTGAATTTCCTTCACTTTGGCAAACCCCTTAATGGATTTTACCCCGATAAGCACTTCGCAGGGTTCTACGTCAGTTGATACCTTCTTAACCTTTCAAACAACTTTCTCAAATTTTGACTGATACGATCCAAGCAAGGTCAGATTCAGACTTTTGTGTAAACTTTTCTACCGTCCAGTTTTACGCTATTGAGCATAACTCTAAATCCAACCGTTGGATTGAGCTGAAACTTTACCAGAAAATTCCAAAGATATTTGTCTATATTGGGATAAACTTTCAGGTGAATCGAAGTTTGGAAAGGACTTGCAATATAGGTCAGAACAGGTTGTACAAGTTTTGTTATTTACTTGCTTTTGTCTTGTGGACTTCTTATTTCGCAATGATTCTTTTCCTACAAAGATGTGGCAGCTTGTTTTTAGAAATCTCCTAGTTCTACAAGGATCTTTAATGGGCTACAACATAGTTTTCAAGTGTGGCAAGGATTCATAAATGTTTCAGAATCCTTATTCATCCTAGCTACACGAGGAAAAATGGCTGGTGGTATTTAATGACATTTTGGTTTCTAGGAAGGAAACTAAATTAGCAAGTATAAAAGAGGGAGATTTTTTCTAAGTCTTTGGTTTATTATTACTTATTTAGGTCAACTGTAAGTGTGTCTCATATAAGTTCACATCAGGGCGGTCCATTAGGGTTTATTTTAGTTTACAGTCAGTATAAAAAAAAAAGTCATAATCAAGCATGTAAGGGGGACAAAAATTTCAAATTAATACACATCTTTCACCACAACTTTGTGTGTGAGTGGTGAGATATTCTCCCTTCTTTGGTTTTCTAAAGTACTAAAATGACTTATCGAAAAACAACTGACTTCATGACGTCATCCTTATACTTCTCGTTCACGAATTAATATTCATTGAGTAGGGGTTTCTGTTTCCAATAATTCTGGTGCCTAGGTATAAGTTATTTTTGTGTCACACTCCTATCAAACCTGATTTACTTGGCTTTCTAGGAATTTGGTGTTTTTGTGTGTGGGTTGCATGACCACGTGATTACGAGGTTTGCATCAAAAGCTATAAATACCGAAACTTAAGCTTCTAAACCCTAGACCCAAGCTGTATACTTGTATAAGGCCTCCTTACAATCAGACCCAAACCCTTAATTAAACAAGCCCAAAATTAAAATTAAAATAAAGGTTCAGAGTTGTTGCCGTAATAAACAAAGAAAATAAAAGATTATATGGTGTTATAGTCGAATAAGCCTTCTTTTCATGCTTAGGAAGAGTTGTTGTTCCAAATAGACTAGGGAAATCAATTCTAATTTGGAAACCTTTTGTGTTCCCTCTAGCTTTTCCTTGTTTTAGTTGGATAAAAATAATGATTCTTTCCTTTTTAGTTGCTGAAATAATTAGTTTCCATCCTAGACTAAGAGAATCATTAAATAATTCTCCCTATCTTAGGAAACAAATTTTTCGCCCATTTTGTTTCCTTGGTAGACTAGGAAACTTCTTCTTTTGAATGATAAGAATCCTCTCTCATTAAGGATCAGATCTGGCCAAATTACCTTGCACAAAATAGGAGAACAAGTGTTGACTTTTAATCCTTGTAACATTAGGAAAAATAAGCCCAAATAAGGCTGACTTTTGGGTTGAACACATCAGCCCTTATTAAGACTTGGACTAGGCTCTTCTTGTATTTGGATTAGATGAATTAGAGGCAGTCCTTCAAGCTCCTTTGGCACCCCAAACTCTTCTATGTCCATCTTGACCCATATGTTTTGAACAAGCCCATTCAATGCCTTTTTAAGTTTCTTTGCTCAAGTTCTTGTAATTGGTCCACTTAGCCACCGCCAATGGATCTTTGATGTGATTAAGATTGGTGTTGGGCTAGTCCTCATCAGTATGTAGGCTAGAACTTTGAATTTATATTATTTTTAAGATTGAATATATATTTAGTATGCATGCTCGAATTGTATTTGTGTTGAAAGCATGTTTGCCATGAGTTTTTATTTTGCATGCTTGTAGATTTAAACTTGTATGAACCTTAGGCTTTCCTTTAATATCTTTTATGTTTCGAATGCTTTTGTTACAATAAACTAAACATCCTTTTTTGTTAGTCTAATACAATTAAATCTTTGAAAAATAATCTTAAAGCTTTATTTTTTTTAATTAAACTTTGTTTAGTTTATCTAGTGGAGAAAAAAAAACAATATAGATTACATGTTTAAAAGGTTTTTAGCATCTTTAAAATTTAAGTCATATATAGATTTAGTTTTAATTCTATATGTTAAAAAACCTATAACTGTTTGGTTTTTTTTATATATATAGCTTTATGATTTTGTTCTCTTTTTTAATTTTAGAAGGTTGTTATATATCTTAGTTTTAAATTTATAGTTTTCTTCTAAAATTATTTTTTTATGCAATTTGAATGTTTTAATGCATGCCATGTCTTATAGACTTATATTTTCAGCAAGTGAATTATTATTTTGTTTATGATATTTTATGCTATTTTTCTTATATGATCATGTTTTTGCTTAATATTCTTAAACATTTTATAATGATATGATGCATGTTAAAAGGAATTTAAGCTTTTAAGAGGTGACAACAAAAGATGTTGTTCTATTTTGACCACCTAGAACTGGTAAAGTTTTTGATCGAGGAAGTGCTAAAATCATTCGAAAATTAATTTGACCCTACGATTGTAGCAACAGTGGATGAATGGAATCATATTGACTTCATGTGCAAAAACTACAACGTGAATGAGTTGGACAATACACTATATGATTTGTATAATTTAATAAATAGTGCAAAAGCACCATGAGAAGCTTTAGACAAAAATTACAAAGCTGAAGATGTCGGTATAAAGACATTCATAGTCAGTAAATTTATAGATTTCAAAGTGGTTGATTCTTGGCATTCTTGTCTTCCATCATTGGGCTCATGCATTTTTTTTTAGGCTTGCTTCAGGTTCCTTGCACTTATCTTATTTATTTTACACACACACACACACTGAAGGTATTTCTCTAAGTGAGTCTTTTCAAGTGGCTATAATCATTGAAAAATTACCACTAATCTCGGAAAGATTTCAAGAACTATTTTAAAGCATAAATGCAAGGAAATGAGAATTGAAGATCTGATTTTAAGATTGAGGAGAAAAGAGGATAATAAATTATCGGGAAGGAGAGCCATCTCTTCTAGTTTCCTAAAAGAAGATATTATGGAATAAGCGGTAAAGTCCCACAACAAAAATCAAAATAAAAAGCTTGTTGTGAAAGAAAAATGAATTGTCAATAAGTTCAATGACAGGTGTTTTATCTGCAACAAGACTAGGCATCTGGCCCAAGTTTTAAAAAATAAGGTTCAACAAGAAAACTCTAAAAGAAGCATTGCTCAACCCAATGTTATCGAGGTTGATCACCTTACAAATAATGTTTCAGAAATGAACCTATTTGTAGTTATTTCTAATAAATACCCTAGATCCCATAAAAAAGATAGAAACAACTCAAAAGGCTAAAATCAGATTGAAGATAAAACACGACACAATGATTACCTGAATCAAGACACCAAAGTTCTTGAATGAAAGATCCCCAACTCGTTGATTATAAAGAATAAAAAACTGAAGATATAAGATAGAATGCCATAAAGACAATTAATCTTTGATAAGTTCAAGATAGTTCAATAAAGAATGAATAGGCATGTGCAATCCTCGCACAAGCACACAAAGTATTATTCTAAAAGCAAAGCCTACAAAAAACCTAAATACAAGTTAAATAACCTTATTTATAATAGGTAAACACATCCTAAAAAAGGATGGGAAAATAACAAAATATTTCTAAATAAAATAGAAAAAAGAATCATAAATTAACTAGAAAACTAATGTGAATTTCACATTGTGACTTATGATTTTTATCGCAAGGCCTTCTCGATGTCTGATTTCCATGCAATTTTAAGTCTATAGAAAACAAGACATTTAGAATCTTTTATCAAAATTTTAGCCCAATACAACTGTCAGATCAAAAGTTATGTTTGTTAGCATAAAATAATCCGTTAGGAAAAATATGCCCAAAACCCGTCTAATGTCTTAGAATAATAAGGATTATTATTGCATAAATCCTTGCAAAATAAAAACTGTTACTTATTTGATATTCCTGGAAGGTAAGTAATCTTTGTAAAATAAAGATTCTACATGTAATAAAATCCTTGCCTTGTAAGATTCCAAAAATCATATTGAAAACAATTCTTTTTTTGAATTTCCTTGTTTGCTTATAAATTTCAATCATAATTTCAAATATATTGTTCTCTCTCATCTGGATGAGTTACTGGGCTTACTAAGTACGGATGGAAAGCTTAATGTTTAGTTTTTAGCTCAATAAGAATTGCAGCAAATTTCCACAAGTAGCTTCAGATATAGCCCGAATAGCACACAAAGGTCTAGTTTGATATATATGCAATGTGTTAACACAAACATCTAAAATAAGCCCAATCAATTCCTCTTAGATCCTCTTAGTTTTAAATCTTGTAACCTAATTGGTACCTTTAATGAATCTGATGTGAACCTCGTGATCATATGGCCACACAACCCGTAATAAAAATTGAGATCTGATCTCGAAAAGCCAAAATAGGTGTGATAGAAGTGCAACACAATGAAAACTTATCCTAAGGCACCGACACTATTGGAATGAAGTCGAATGACGTTATAGAACCAGTTAATCTTTGATAAGTTAGATTCAGTTCGTTCAAGAAACAAAGAATGCAAGGATCTCTCTCACGTATTAAGACTTTGGAATCTTGTTGGTATCAGTTGGCACCAACTGATGTGATCCTCATGATCATGTGGTCACGCAACCCACACTCAAGATTAAGATTTAATGATGGAAAGCTGAAAGAAGCATGATGGGAGTGCAATACAATAGAAACTTGCCCCAATGCAATTGAGCATAACTCCGTATTAAACTGTTGGATCAAGCTAAAACTTTACCAGAAGATACCAGAGTTATTTTTTTATGTTGGGTAAAATTTCAAGTGAATTGAAATTCAGGAAGAACTTGCGATATAGATTAGAATAGACTGTATGAATTTTGTTATTCATTTCCTTTTGATTTATGGACTTTCTATTTAGAAAGGATCCTTTTCCTAATGGTAAACTTCAACTTCTTAATTCCATCCTCTTCTATTCAGGTGTATTGGTCTTCTCTTTTTATTCTACCTAAGGCAACATAGTGAAAATCACCTCTTTATTGAGGTTTTTTTTATGGAAGGGTTGTGATCTTTCTTCTGGTAATGTAAAAGTTGCTTGTAATATAGTATGTCTGCCATGTTAAATCATGTTTGTTCTCTTCATAATAGTCATTGATCGTTTGAATAAGATTTGAAACTCTTTTCAAATCTTATTCCACCTTGGCCAAAGATTTCTCAGTCAATATTATTTGAGAACATATGAAACATTTTTTCTAATTCACCTAGTGATGCGAACCTGTTGATCACGAGATCAAGCAGCCCACACACAAAGACATCAATTCCCTGAAAGCTAAGTAAATCAGGTTTGATAGGAGTGTGACACAAAGATAACTTGTACCTTGGCACCAGCACTATTGGAAACGAAAACCCTCACTCAACGAATATTGATTGACAAACGAGAAGTATAAGGATGACGCCACGAAGCCAGTTGTTCTTCGATAAGTCGTTTTCAGTGCTTTAGAGGACCAAGGAAGGGGGATTATCCCACCAACACACACATACAAAGTGCGGCAAATAAGAAGTTTTATTAATCTGAATTGTCTAACTTATATGTCTGGTTATGCAGGTTTATACTAACTCTAGAATTAAATAAACCCTAATGGACCACCCTTGGGTGGACTTAAATGAAGCCCACTTACAATTGACCCAAATAAGTAATAATAACCTAAAGACTAAGAAGAAAATAATAAAAATAATAAAAATCTGAAAATTACCATCCTAAATATGCTAGAATCAGATTTGTCACCATTCAAAAGTTCCAAATAGACTAGGAAATATGATCTGAAGGTAGAATTAGTTATAAAGTCTTCTTTCCATATTGTAGCTAGGATTAATAGGAAGTCCTAGAAAAGGATTCTGAAACATTTATGAATTCTTGCCACTTGGAAAGTATATACAGCCCATTAAAGATCCTCGTAGAACTAGAAGATTCCCAAAACAAGTTGCCACATCCTTGTAGAAAAAGAATCCTAGCCAAATAGGAAGTCCACAAGTCAAAAGGAAGTAAATAACAAAATTCATACAGCCTTTGATTAGCAGTGTTGCTATGCCTTCTCAAACCCCGACTGACCTGCAATTTTAACCCAAGGTAGGACAACATATCAGGAGACTCGACATAAAATTTCAGCCTGATCTATTAGTTGGATTGAGAATTATGACTGTTGCCGTGAAACTAGACAATTGTGCATTTTACGTCAAAATCCGCATCAGATTGTTTTTTTATTGCCCAGATTGTATCATTCCCTCTCTCTTTAAGATGATTCGTCCTCGAATCATTAACAGGGATAAAGGAAAAAGTTTTAGCATTTTTTTGAAGCATTTGGAGTTCTTTTCTTGCCAACAACTTTGGATGAAGGTAGCAGCCCTTTTGTCTATCGTCATTGCGGCGTTTTTGCTCCTCTCTTTCTGAAGATTGCTGGGGACTAATGCCGTTAACACATCAAGTTCTTGCTGCATCTCCCCTAGAATATGCCATAGACTCTTGGTTTCTTTTTTTAGAATACTAATCTCTTTATTTCTCTCCCTTTGATACCACCTCTCATTTTGAATCCTCCTCTTCTTTTGCCATAATATCTTGTCAGAATACATGAAAATTGTAATACTTTCTTTAAATTTTTTTATATCAGAACCTAAAACGAAAGCTAATGACAATAAAGAAAGTAAGAAGACACTGAGGACTGAAAATTGGCAAAAAATTACATGGACTTTCAATTGACGAACGTAACAAACCCCTTTAGATCCAAAAAAGGACCCTGAACCAACCGACTTCCAAATGGTCTGAAATTTCATATTTAAAGCGAATTCACGCCAGAAAACCAGAATATAAAGTTTGATTTAATTCCAAATTGATTTGGTATATAGACACGAAACTAACGCAAATCAACCCCTTTAAAACCTGAAGTTGGAACCTAAACCAAACGATATCCAAATGTGTTGAAATTGATCTATTCTGCGATTTCACCCTAAATAACTAGAATATCAATTTTGACATAATTACAATATGGTTTGATAAGTGGACGCAAAACAGAAGCCAAACAAATCCCTTTGTCCTAAATAACGATTTCTGATTATTTTTTTTACTATAAAAAGAAATTCTGGAAAGAAAGAATAATATGACACCCCTTTTTTTTAATCCCAAAAGACTCAATTCAACGCAACTAATCAAGAATAACATAGGAAGAAGACAATCTGACTGAAACTGATTTTCAACAAGATCAGACCCGAAACAAAAACACAAAGAAAAATTGACGCGGAAGGTAAAAAATAAAATACAAGAAATAAAAATATATAACCTGATTATCGGAGCCAAGCTCTGATACCAAATGATACGAACCTCGTGATCACGTGGTCACACAACCCACATGCAAAGACATCAATTCCTGTAAAGCCAAGTAAATCAAGTTTGATAGAAGGGTGACATAAAGATAACTTGTACCTAGGCACCAACACTATTGGAAACAGAAACCCCCACCCAACAAATATAAGGATGATGCCATGAAGTCAATTGTTTTTCGATAAGCTATTTTTCAGTTCTTTATAAAACCAAAGAAGGGAGAGTATATCACCAACACACACAAAGCGCGGCAAACAAAAAGTTTTATTAATCTAAATTGTCTGACTTAGATGTCTGGTTATGCCTTTATTTATACTAACTCTAAACTTAAAAAAACCCTAATGGATTCAGAGGTGGTTTTCTTATGGTTCTCCAAGAGTTGTGTTTCTGCGGCAAAAATTGAACGATTCTTCAAATTTCAATTAATCCCTCTCTCTTTTCTTTTGTTTTTCTTTTTAATATACTGATATGATTAGAGACAGTAACAAGATGAAATATAACCTTTTTTTTTTTCTTAGATGACGCAGACACGAAGAACAAGAAGATGGACGCAAACACTAAAAAACTTAAAGGAACAAAAAAAACAAAAATAACAGAAGGATATGACCTTGTTTTGGAGCCTAGCTCTGATACCAACTGATGCAAACCTCGTGATCACGTGATCATGCAACTCACACAATCAAGATTGAGATTTGATCTCAAAAAGCCGAAATAGGTCTGATAGGAGTGTGACACCATGGAAACCTGCCCCAAGGCACCAACACTATTGGAATGAGTAGAATGATGCCACGAAGCCAATTAATCTTCGATAAGTCAGATTCAGTTCGTTCAAGAACTGAAGAATGCAAGAATCACTCTCACACGTTAAAACTGAAAAATCTGGAAGTAATAATCATCAAAGCTGCCGAAATTTTGGTTACATGAGTTTAAATAGTTCTTGAAAAATTTAACCCTAATGGACCCCTTATGTGGACTTATATGAAGTCCACTCAAAACTGACCCAAAACCCTAAATTGAAAAGCCCATAACTTAATCCAAACAAGCCTTAGATCCTAGCTTTTCACAAACTATTAATTAAGCCCAAACAAGCCTTGGGTTGTAGCTAACAAAATAAAATAAAGCTCCTAATATTAAATCCATGTTCTGCCATGAGAAGAAAAGAATGAAGTAAAATATTACAGAACTGATTCAAGGCTTATTTATAGCATTCTATGCAGCCCCTTAATCCAAGAAACAAAAGGAAAAGATAGCCACCCATGTTGTTTTCAAGTTGTAATAGGATTCTTTTGTTTTCTTTGATGTCCTCACTTCATGGACCAAATAAGGTTGTATTGGACCTCTTTTGCACATGGATAAGATGTACTAGGGTCTCCTCTTGATATTCCAATGGACATTTCAATTCTGACTTGGTTGAAACCTTCAAAACCAATGCATTCAATGCCTCTTTCAATGTCTTTGTCTTGGACCAAGTCATTGGACCATTTGGAACATGTAATGGGTCCTTGCTGGTGTTTCTGGGCTGGTCCACATCAAGATCCTTGTAGAACTAGTAGATTCCCAAAACAAGTTGTCGCATAGAAAGTCCATAAGTCAAAAGGAAGTAAATAAAAAAATTCGTACAGCCTATGTTTAACCTCAGGTAGGAAAACTTGCCAGGAAACTTCACGTAAAATTTCAGGTCAATCCAACGGTCAGATTGGAAATTATGACTATTGCCGTGAAACTGAATAGTTGTGTATTTTGCGTCAGAATCTGCATTTGATTGTTTTTTTGTTGCCGGATTGTATCAACATCCAAAGTCTTAGAAATTTCAAAATGCCCCATTAAACCACCCCATGAGCTTCCCTTACAAGTAATTAACGCAATGTACAATTAGGCACACACAATTTATTTTTCTTAAACAAAATTCCATCATGCTTGAAAAACCTATCCTTAGCCGAAACTTTGCACTCATCATGTATATAACCAAAAGCATTATCATCAAGATACAAATCTTTAATATACTCAAATCCTAATAATTTAGTATCAGAATATTAAGAAGAATATAACTTCACGACAAAGCATCTGCAACCATATTTTCCTGACCTTGCTTGTATTTAATCATATATGGGAAAGTTTCAATAAATTCAATCCACTTGGCATGTCGCCTATTTATCTTACCTTGACCCTTCGATAGTTTTAATGACTGGTGATCAGTATGTTTAACAAACTCTCTGGGCCATAGATAATGTTGCTAAGTTTCCAATGCTCTCACTAATGCATACAACTATTTGTCATAAGTGGGATAGTTAAGAGCTGCACCATTGAGTTTCTCACTAAAATAAGCAATGAATCGTTTCTCTTACATTAGAATAGCTCCACTACCTATTCCTAAAGCATCACATTCAATCTCAAAAGTTTTATTAAAATCAGGTAAAGATAGTAATGGTGTCGAAATTAACTTTGATTTTAACAAGCTAAAAGCACTTTCTCGTTCTTCACCCCACTTGAACCCTACGGATTTCTTAATGATTTCAGTTAATGGAGAGGCTATCGTACTAAAGTCTTTAACAAATCTCCTAAAAAACTAGTCAAACCATGAAAACTTCTAACTTCTGTTATTGATTTTAGTGTAGGCCATTCTTGAATAGCCTTAACCTTAGCCTCATCCATCTCTATACCTTTTGAACTAACAACATGTAACAACCCCGATTTCCTACATCTTTTTCCACGATACAATGGAAATTTTCAGGTAATTTTTTTATATACAGGTTAAATCAAAATTTCGACAGTCTCCCCTCTACTGGGAGGTCCCAAGTTATCGACAAAATTATATTACACTTCCAATTTTATTTCACATCCCGATCTAATCATCCTGGATCTCACCCTAACCCAACTCATCATCATCAACACAACACATCTTATTCAATAACATCATATAATGTAATTCAAGTAAAAGAATCGATTTCAACTATAAACATGCATTGTTAAATTGGTACTTAGAGTTACAAACATTAGATTAAAGTTATACATTCAAATTTACGGATTAATATTACATTTCAAGTTTTAGGAGACAAGACTCTTAATTTATAAATAATTACATGGTCAAAAGCAAAAGGTAACTAAACCAATATCATTCCTGACACGACCCTAATGGACCTCAAAATAGAAATTAACGTGTACACATAAATATAAAAATGTAATAATAAGCAATAACAATGACAGGTAATAATCTTCATAGAATTTCTTTTGATACATAAAATTGCCGATACTAATGAATCTCATTAGTATCATTAGTCTTCCTAATATTGGGTTAGACTAATCAATTACATTCACGTGTCGATATCCTTCCCCAAAATAGTTTATCAAATCTTATTCATATCTGGTTTACCATCAAAGTTATCGATGTTAAGAACGCTTGACATCATTAGTCTCCTTACTTGGAGTAACTAATCACACCCAAAATGGTTGTCGATACCAATGTGACCCATTGATATCATTAACTATTCTCGACCCGGAATAGTTAATCAACTTATCTTTTTCACTTAACCAGGAGTAACCATGCCGATGTTATTAATCTTTACTAACATCATAAGTCACCCAATTGCCTGGGATCGACTAATCAATGTAAGAAATGTCGGCACCGATAAAACCTCATTGATACTATTAACTATCCAAACCCGGATAACTAATCAATGCCATCTGAATCTTCCATTCGTACCGAACCCCTTTCATTTTTTCTTCTTATTAACATCATATACATTGTAACCACGGTTGCCAAGTATCGTTCACACATAATCTTAGTTATCGACATTATGGTCACTAAGCATCCTTCACATAACCTTGGTCACCTTCATCACAGTGCCAAGTATCAATTTATGCCCTTAGCCACCATCACTATGGTGCTAAGTATCATTGTAATGTATCCTTAGCCACCAACACTATGGTGATCAATTATCTATCAATTCCCCTCCAATCTCCAAGTCATTGTGTATACCCAATAACCACAATAATTAATTTACTCATTATCTTAGTCATATATTAATTATTTTACTCATAACCTTTAGAATTTACTACTTCTAACTTCAATCAATTAATTGACATAATCTCTTCAAAACTTAAATATCCGGCTAACTCATCTTGATTGCCAATAATTCTGGTAATTTCATATAATTACCCACAGATTTGGTTAGCCTTCCTTGGTTACCAATAAATCCGGTAATTCTATACGAATTACCCAACCTCCAGCTAACCTCTTTTGTTAGCCAATCAATCCGGTAATTTCATACGAATTACCCCATATCCGGTTAATTTCCTTGTTAGCCAATAAACTCGGTAATTCTCTTAATTACCCAAGAAATCCAGCTAACCCATCTTGGTTGCCGCAATCAATCCGGTAATTCTATATGAATTACCCAGCATCTAGCTAGCCTATTTTATTAGCCAATCAATCTGGTAATTCCATACGAATTACCGCATATCCAGTTAACTTCCTTGTTAACTAATGAACCCGGTAATTCTCTTAATTACCCAAGAAATCTGGCTAACCCATCTTGGTTGCCACAATCAATCTGGTAATTCCACACGAATTATCCAGCATCCAGCTAACCTTTTTTATTAGCCAATCATTTTGGTAATTTCATATGAATTAGCAATAATTCTCATTCATAATAATCACATCAATTAAATAAACAACACAAATATTTAAGGAAAACTAATAATTACAAAATAAGGTGATGAATCACCTACCTAGAATAGGTGCACGTGCTGCAACTCCATGTAATTGTCCAGTCCCCACAGCTCCCCCTATACCACCAGGGATTCAATTTTTATCAACAATACAACCAACATCACATCTTCATTTAATTCTCATTCAACTAGTATTCTCAAACCAATCATAAGGAATTTTCTTAGGATCCCATACTCTTACTCATTTTCATGTTCATATTCATTCTTATAATTCTGTTATTAAAATCATCACTCCACAGTGATTCCAAGCAAAGATTAAAAATTATCTAGCTTAACCAACTCAAAACACTATTTAGTGTTTTTATCATAACTAAAGCTGTAAAATATTTCTACTATTCTGCATTTTTAGTTCTGGAACTATGGAGAAGTGGTGAAGTTGCAGCATAGTGAATGGATTTTCTTCATGATTTCTCTTATGGCTGTCATAGACATGAAGGCCTTTTCTATATGTGAAGATTAAATCACAGTTCTTTGGAAAAAGTTTCATTTTTCTTTGCTAGTTTCAGAGTGGTTTGTCGTAGCTTGATCGCCTTTGTTCACCGTTGGATCGTTACCATTTTTGAGTATGTTGTTCTTCGGAACCTACTCTACATCTTGACCGAACGGATCATTGTTACAATCAGTGTGCTGGGAGATATTGGCCTCGTAATTCTGTAATTCTCTTCTTCCTTCGT
>Ga0307515_10002459_pt1 | contig 40278 bp, 40 predicted proteins | sample 17_EM_MG_FD_194513 | JGI IMG/M metagenome (GOLD analysis project Ga0307515, IMG submission 194513) | Populus trichocarpa ectomycorrhiza microbial communities from riparian zone in the Pacific Northwest, United States - 17_EM | ecosystem: Host-associated > Plants > Roots > Unclassified | place... | reverse complement strand
CCCCCCCCCCCCCCCCCCCCCCCCCCCCCCCCCCCCCCCCCCAAACACAGAAATGCGGCGTAGTGGTGGCGGTATAATTTGTAATGATGAGGAAGTGGTCTGAGGTATTGCGACATCGGATGATGTGGCGTGGTTTTGTTGATATGGAACTGTGGGGTGGTGTATAAGTTCATGGTTAAAGATTTGGATGGTATATCGAAGCATGAAGAATGATTTGAGGGAGACAGACGAACTGTTTATACATAGTGGTTGTTGTGTGTTGGAGGATTTCCTTTTCGTCTGTCTTTACACGTTCTCTTGTATAGAAAAGCAAGTTATGACTTTGAATCAGCTCCGATTCTTGTCTTGTTCAGCCTCTCTCGATACAAACATCGACTACCTTGTCCCAATTACGATATCACATTATTGTCACCAATATCAGCTACGCCCAAACCCACCCATTACTGGTGTTGTACCCTGTCCCTTGGTTTCATGTGACTTAATAGTAACCGAAATAGTAAATCATTGAAATTGACATCAGAAAGAAATGTAAGATCAAATAACCCCCGATTCATTTTCCCACCAAAAATTGAAATTACCTCTAGAGAGTTGATATTTTTGGGGGTATTAGTTTACATCTATCTGAGTCAATGCTGAGATTTTTTTAAAAAATTCCACCATATTTGCACTTAATACAGCCTTAACCCCAAGCTGATCCAACTTGATTCAAATCTTTACCAGCTTAATTCCATTACTCTTGTTTACTTTACACTACAAATTTTGCCTAACTTACTTAGCACTTCATATAAACTGTATTTCCTTTACCCTAAACTCTTCTTTTCATGCCAATCCGGTCCAAACCCATGGTGTTGAAATTTTCACTGGGTTGACCTGTAAGCTTTGTGTGGAGCGATGTCTCTCACAATTCCAGTCCCTTTTTGTCACTTCCGTTTTCATCTTAGTGCAATGGTGAGCCTGATTCGAGGCCAACAAAACCCGAACCTGGAGATCCTGAGCTGTAGTCTTTCACGGCCAACTCCAACCCGCTCACGTGCAGTGCTCCCGATCCCTTCACCAAAAGCCCGATCGCTACCCATACCATCCTCACACCATCGAAGATTCAACCACACATCTCATGTGGTGTGGTAAGTGCACAGGTGCAAGGCATTGGGTTACCTTCCCACCTTACCCCACAAAATTATGCTTCCCCAGATTTTATGGAATCGCTCAGCGTTGGGTGTTTGTTTAGAATGGATAAGGAGAAGTGCGTGACGTCGGTATGCGCACCATCCAGTGGAACCACGCACAAGCATTACATACCGCCTATCTCACGTCGTCTGGAGGAGGGATGGAAGAAGGGAAGGAAGGAAGTCGCACGTTCCATAACCCGGGAGCGTACCGCTCACTCGGAATGTTGAAGTCCTGTGCAATTCCGCATCCGAGCCTTGCGTTGACCACCCACCACTGCCATCCACCACTGCCACCCACTGGATTCTAGTCCTGTCCTTGATTGAAAATGCCCAAAAACAAGGCAGGCGAGAGCAACAACAATAATAATTTTCCACTTTTATCTATCGCGATGATCCCCCCTAAGTTGGTAGAAAATAATCCCCCTCTCGCTCATCCCCTTCCCCTTCGTCTGCAACTGTCTTCCCCCAACAAACCACTCACTTCACTTCTCTGGGCATTTATCTCCTTTCCGCACGCGATACCCATCTGCTTCTTCCCTCTTCCTCTTGACTCTTGCTTAAAAAATTAGTTTCGAAACAGGCGTACTAGGCTACTAAGTATTTAAGCGCAAACAGCAGTACGAGACTAAACCCTATCCTGCAACCATTCCATTCAAGTTCATATTATTGCTTTTTTGTTTTTTCCCCGCAAACAGGCCAGCGATTTCTTGCGATCGTGAGATCCCTCTGGTGTATGTATGCACAATGTGGCTTTACAGGAATTTGGGTTTTTGTGGGGTAAACTAAGTTACCTGCAGCAGCAAGACGTAAGAAGATGAGTGACAGAACTACCATATTATAACTAACACTCTACTTCCATTCTACTCTATAAATGTTCTACATAATTGTACTGGTATCAGAGTTTATAGAAAGGAGAATTGAGGACTACTTAGTACTATGTACAAATTAAGACAGTGCGACTTCCGTACTATACTGAACTTTCGTACAGATAGCCTAGAGTGCTGTAGTTGGTGTGACAGATGTCATTGTGGAGTCTCGAGGAACTAGCATGCATCATCATCACAGATACGAGGTGGTGTACCTAGATGGGTGACGATAGGCTTCGTTTGACGCCTGGCATGGTCCCCTTGGCTATTACGGTGTTTTTGTAAATGTTGCGCTCTGCTCGTGCAGGTATGGCTACATGTTCGCTGCTCACATCATCACCAGACTTGGGAAGGCGTGAAGGACCTTGAAGAAATTCCGAGGCATATTACGGCGTCTCTCTGCCACAAGAGATATGTTGGATGAGTTTGAGAATTCGTGCCCAGGCTGACATCCTGGGTTTCCAGCGTGGATGGCCCGGTACTATGAAGGCCCCGAATATAAATCCCTTTTCTAATACCCACAGACTGCCAAATTCAATCCTCACGTGAGCTTTGCGAGTGGGAGGAGCCACGAGAAAATATGGACCTTTCCAAGAAACGGTTTCGATAGTACACCGCGCCAGATTCCCAATGTTCCTTGAGTGAATGCTCCCGTGACGTTACTAGAATCGCTTGCTATTTCCCCCTAATTGAACCCCCTCCCGAGAATGAAAGACCTCTATTTCACCCGGAGAGAATATAAAATCTCAGTCTTTCATCTTTTTCCTAGGGCATTGCATCAGATCCTCGGTACACAATGGCCGGCCATTTTCATCAGTTATGCCTGCAATCCCGGCGTAATGGCGTACATTTCTTCTTGATAATGCGGGTCAGAAGGTTTAATAGACAAGAGCAAGGTAGCTAGTGCATAGTGGGATAGTTTGCGCGGATCTACAGAGAAGTTTGGTGGTGCTGAAGAGATTCTAGAAAACTAACTACCCCATAGCATGGTGATTTATTCCTGGGCTGCATTTCGTAGGAATTTGTAGAGTGATGAATGGGCTTTTGCATATTGACACGAGGTAACAGAAAGATGGCTTCTGTGGGTATTAACATATCTACAGGCAATTTAAGCTGAAGCTGGTGCTCATCGAGGGCGGCCGGAATGTTACATACATCCGTAAGAGGGCTGGCACACGAGCTGAAAACGGGAAGACCAGACAGAGTAAGTAGAACTAGTACATTCACGAAATGCACAAAACTCCTGGGGTGTTATCAGTTCGAGAAACCAACTGTGCAGAAATCCATTCCCCGCCGCCAAAACTGGGTATCTGTGTTTGGTTTCTGTCGGCATCTTGATGGACTGGCTCTAGATCTCAGAACAAAGTTTACAGAACAATCGAGATCTTCTAAAGAAACTCGCATCAGCCTCTAGGTATAACATTATGCATTATTCTTTTACCTCCAAGCAATATAAGTTTTTTGTTTACTTTTCACTCATTTTAAGGTTCGGGGCGTTGATACTAACTTGCACATGAGATTTACGGACCAACCTATGACTGCTCCGCAAAAGCGCACAACTTTTGTTTTGGAGAAGAGCGTACTATATAGAGGGTTTAATTGACTTGAATTCCATGCACTTCATCATCATTTCCCCAACATTGAATGCTGCCCATTCATCCTGCCCCAAAACCTTTGTCCCGTGGTGCACCCTGAACTCCAGATCGATCGAAGAAATTATACACATAAAAAGAAACAAAAGCTACAGGCAACAACGCATATTCGTAAAAAATGCACCCCATCGCTCCACCACCATCCCCACCACCATCCCCCCATAAGGCTCGGACAAAATGAAGTACAACCAGAAAATGAACTCCCAGGTATAATGATGTCGTTAAAAGAAAATAGTAAAAAATATGATGCAATAATACCCAATGCTCAAAAAAACTCCACCCAAGCAACAAACAAAAGTAAGCCTGCACGCGCCCTGGTCCCTAGAACAAAGATACTGCTAGCCAAACCCATGAAAAAACAACCAACACCGGAAACAAATCTAGACCCATTCCCCAACTTTTAGTGATATTTTTAATCCCTTACGTCCACACGAAATAAGACCCTGGTGAAGGTATATGCTTCGCTTCTATAATCCAATCCCCGTTGTTGAGTGTCGGAACAGTCCAGCTCTCTTCCGTGTCCTCGCGCGGCAAATGTCCAGGTATTGGCTGTACCAGGTCCCTGCAATGTCACCGGCTCTGGAACCAAGAAATGCGAACGTCATTCATCATCTCCCACCCCAAAAAGTAGAAGAAAAAAAGCTATTTGTTGAAATGTACAGAAGTCGGGTTCATCCTTGCCAGGATTGGTGTACCATTACTGTAGGTGAGATACTTTTCTGGACTGGTAGCCGGTACCTCGGCAGTATATGGTTCACCCCGGATGGCGTCAAAGTTGAAAAGTGTCTTTAAGCTGCCATGTGGAGCCGAGGCAGGGCTTGAGGTGCTTCGTGGTGTGTACTTCTCCTGATCGCTCTCCTCCGTTATTGGTGCATGGCAGCCAGTAGTGATTTGATCAGCCCGGGGAGAGACGAAGGCCGACAAGAACGGGGTGACGAGATCGATTGACCGCGGCGAGGAAGCAAATGGGTATGGCCGGTGAAGAGGAGGTAAGGGGCGTTGTTGTCCATATTGATAGCGGGTTGGCACTGGAACGGATGCGTGTGAGGTAGTCGAAATGGCGGAAAGGGTTAATATCGAACCGGCAGCCATTGTCCTGAGATTCTGGGGTCTCCGTGAAGGATGGTAGACAGTCGGGCTCTTTGTTGGTGAGCCCGATGATGGGTCAGTTGGAGATGCGTCGCCAGAATTTGGCCGTGATGAGGCAGGAGTGTATGTATTGATGTTCATCGCAGCCATTGATCCTGAGAGCGCATACTCATCAAATGACACTGGTCGTGGAGGCGTCGGACTGAAATGCTGTGAATAAGTCCTTGGTGGAGTGCCGTCGAGGAACTCTTGAGAGGGCGGTGGAGTAATGCTATAGGGATTGTAATACGGCATAACGGTCATACCATGGATTGGTATTGGAGGAGGCTTCGCCTGATCTTTGCGTTTGCATTTTTCGGAACAGAATAGGATGCTTGTATTCGGGACTACTATCTGCTTTTCGCAATGTGCACTAGAAAAAAGAGTTGTTAGCTACTTTATTCTTTCGTCCTTTGTTTTCTTGTTCTTTATCATAGGAGTTCGTGTACAGTGTGGTGGCGGTGGTGGCGGTGGCGGTGGTGGTGGTGGCGGTTGCATATATCTGTAAGCAATTAAGCTGTAAGCAGCAGCAGCAGAGCAAGGTCAAAAGACAGCTGCCGCCATGCTTTCCCCACACTGGTAAGGCGAGACAGCTTCGTTGCATCACCAACCGCGATAAAGAATCTAGACAACAATACCACACAAAATTGGTTGCGATGGTAAAGAAAGAAAACCCGCAAGACATGATGAGGGTGTGAGGAAAATATACACCTGCAATGTGTAACGTAAAAGGCGGGGATCGAACGTACCAAAACGGCAAAAAGCTCTGTGCCATGGAGGGATCCGAATCCGTAGTACCGGTGCTGTCGCGAGGAGGTTTCAATCCACGAGGTCGAGATCCGCTACTGTTGCTTCGAGGAGCAAGTTGAGGTCGAGTGCCTCGCGGTTTCTTATGGTTCGCCAGTTTGCCGGTTGTAAAATGTACTTGGGGGGGTAGGTGCGGTAAATAAATAAATCAAATCGAGCAAAAAAACCCTCAAGCAAGCACAATCTATGCTATTAAAGGGGGGGCTAACGCCTGTCGAGGAGGTTCGAATTTATAGCTGCCAAAGTAAGGAGAGAAGTATCCGTAGTCTTTAGCTTGGGGGCTCTCTGGAAAAGCTGTTGCAATATGTACTCGTGGTGCCTGGCCTGCGATACTTGTTGTGATGGGGGGAAGAAGGACGGCGGCGCTGGTAACAGGGCTAATTTTTAACCTTCTCGAAGCTCCGTGGAGCCAATTCGTCGATCCTTTTTGCGGGGCCCCAGGTTTTGGTATGAATCCTTTGTCTATAATCTTCTGACACGGGGCTGCTAGTATTGAATATCGACTAGGACAAGCCACGTTGTATCGGTAGGCAAGCTAAGCTGCTTCGAATACAATTTCTTGGGTTTTCGTTTTTGAGTATCCGTCACCGAGCGCAGTCCGACCCCACCGATTTGAGTTTCCGATGAGTGATTTTCGACTGCCGGGCTTTCGGGAAGGAATAAATTCGGAGCAATGGGCGGTGTAGGCGAGGGAAGAGTTGGGCGGCGGTATATGTAGCAGGACGGATGGTGGATAGGAGACAACTTCAGCAATTGAAGAGGGGAAATAAACTGTGAGCAGTTGTTGGCTGGTTAGGTTTGGTTTCGTTTTGTTGGTTGTTGAAGCTCCGAGCTCCATGGATTAGTGGATGTGCCCTGGCCTTTGTAGTCGATCTTCCAAAAGTAAGCTTCATTTCGTTCAACGGTGGTGCGCGCGGCAATTGGCAATCTGCCGGGAGCTTGTGTGATTTGTCTGCGCTTTGCGCTCTGTCTGTCTGTCTGTATGCCTGTCTTTTTTTTTTTACTTGATTGATTTCGCGGGGGAGGGGGAAAGAAGAGGGGCTACACGGAGCGGAGCGTGGAGAAATCGTTACTGCTCATGGTATCACACTGCACTTTCCTCGCGACAACAATAGCGCAATCAGTGGGAAGTCTGGTCGTCGGAGGAAGATTCGCCTGTCTCTGTCCGTTCTTTCTTTCGGTTGTCTCCATGTGCATGCAGCAAGCAGCAGCAAGCAGTGTTCGACTGTTGACTCTCCCGGTGCCTTCCTTGCCATTCACCGCATAGTGGCTAGTGGCTGGTGATTGGTTGCATCCTTTACCATCAAAAGGTTATTGTCCAAGGAAGGCAAAGCTGAAGCCAACGAACGGATTGAAGCCTGCTGTGGGGGGACTCAAAAACAAAGCAATCATGCATCTGCACGTAGTTGTGGGTTTTGTGATTCAATTGTCGAACAGTCACGGCACCGTTGAGGAAGGCTGTGTTTCTCCCGAAACCTTCCCTTCACCTCACCTCCCAACATACTAGTCAAGTTCGGATGCTGTTTTCCCCCCCCGCTTCGTGTACTTTAAGTTAAGTAATTAGTTTCGAGAAACCTGGGAAGCCCAATTGTCCGTTCGCATATTCGAGGTGTGAATGCTACTTATTAAAGTGCGACGCGCGTATACATTCGCAGAAGCACAGCTAGCTTGCCCAAAGCGCCTGACAAGCTCTGTACCAACGTGCAACTCTCACGATATGGCACCATCCATCGTATTCTGCCTGTTTTTTTTTTTCGCGTTCAGCTCCAAACTCTAAACCTATTTCCAAAAAACAAAATTACTTAAGTAATAGAGAAAAAAAGCTTCGTACCATCGCCGACTCAATTTTTGTAGTTCCAAAGGTCAAGGTCCATCGCCGCCCGTGGGAAACCATCTTCCATCCGTTCAACTCCTCAATTCTACTCTAGTCTATGTTCCACTTCAATTTCGACTGCATTCCTGAACATCTGTTTCCCTGCTGCTTACCAAGTAGGTACGTCTAATAACTTCTTCTCATTGGTACCCATCTGGTTCGGAGGGCAAGTCCGAACACAAACAGAAGCACAATGACCAACCATCTGTACGGACAAAACGCAATCCCTCATTATCTGCTCCATATTGATTGTGCTGCAATTGGAAAACCTTCTGCAGTTTCAATTCAATCTGGCAAGTATTCACTAGCTTTTAAAGTATTCAGGTCACCAGTAAACAACTGCACAGACTGCAAACAAAACAATCAGCGATTTGCCGATTCTCAGCAACAGTACGTCAATTGCACACCGGTGTACTCCGTCATAATAGCATTGCGTAACTAACCGCGAAAGCGATCAATCGATCGAAGAAACATATCGAAATCCAGTCTCCATCCCGCGATCTCGATATAAACAATCGCACAAATCATCCTCCCCTTGATACATATTTAATGATTTTTGCTTTCCCCACTCACTCGCACACACGCACTGATGCCTTAGCAGGCAGAAAAACCCACCGCTACACCGACGTTACCAAGGCCGTGACCCGAATCACACGTGAATCTGCAATTGAGAGGTACTAAGGCGCCCCAAAAATTATAACAATAATATGTAATAAAATATTACCAAAAATTATTTTTCCCTCCGGACAATAACCGTACAACACTGCATTAATTCGGTACACATGCTTTACTTTACTCCCGCGGAATTCGGAACGTAGCCGTACTTCTACCGAAAACCCTCTCACTTACTTCACATACTTACAGGCTCCTGGGTGATAAGGAAAAGTAGGATATCTGGAATTCATCGTCTTCACTTATTAAATGTACGTACCTCGCACATTCTGTCTAGATCTACTCTGCCTGCAGCAAGTGTGGTATGATATATCATGTATCAACGCACGAGGAAACCCATTTCGTGATGGATGGTGGTGGTAGAGATGGAGTTGGAGTTCCCCAATCCGGAAACCGAGCAATATGGGATGTGCCAGCGTTCTGGAAGCTGGTTCGTTGGGGGCTGAAAACTAACAGGGTATCTTGAAGGCATAGATAGTCAGGTGGACCGCGCTCGCGAACGATATATGACACAAGTCTCTCATGGCTCACATCTTTGAAGTAGGTTGCATAGATTCAACATCTGCTTGATGCATGAAAGCGGAGGGCATCATACAACTAAATGAACAAAACTTAGGGAGGGAGAGAGAGAGGAAGGGAAGGGAGGAAAGAACGATGACGACAGATTGCACTGGAGGTATGCAAGCCATTCAAGGAGTCCTCGGTTTGTTCCACTCCTTTCAACGTTACTCTATCTGAGTGCTTATTTTGCTCTCTGTTACAGATCAGACCAGACTATCCGAACACACCGAAAATCCCTATATATGCACCTGCGGGTGCGGTAGTTAGTACTTCTCTCTATCGGCTTCTCGAAACTTGTCCGGCTAATTGTTTAACGGCATCATCGGGCAGGCATAAGCTCTAGACCCAGTTTACAAGGCGTGTGGTTCGCATGAACAAAAGAAAAACGAAATTCCGCTACCTCCGGTCCAACCGGTACAATCTCCTCTCGAATGGAAAGAGAGATGACAAGTTCAGTCCAGGATTGATTGATTGAGTCAGGGCGCGGTACAGGGGGTAATATACTGCGTTGGATAATCTCAGTGTTATTTTTTCCTCCACCTTTTTCTCTGGATCCATTCGAGGCACCTTATTTCCAACTTCGCTCCAACTCCTCACCATCGTAAGCTGCGCAAACGGACCGCGGGGCATGCACTGCGAACTACCTACATGCCGAATCTGCCGTTGTGCAACTTTAGGCCTCCACCCCTAGATGGCTTCAGAGGAGCGGAGATGAATTTTAGGTTGAATAAGAATCACCAACCGCGCAACCACTCCACGCACACGCCCCAAAGGTCCTAGCCTTTAGGCACCTCTCTATCTAAACACTGACCCGGGTTGCCCTCTTCATGGTTTGCATATAGCTGCACATTGTATGCATTCACATGGTTGGTTGAGCGAGGGGGATGGATTGGGAAAAACGAACCTTCGCTATCCGTTCGCCTGAAAACAATAAAACGCAAGGAGCGTGGTGCCGGTAGTTATTTGGGACCGGGGGTAGGGGGAGGGGGGAGGTTATGATATCAGTATGGGAATGAATATACGTATGTGCAGTGATCCCTTTCCTCTTCTTATTCTCTTTAACCCGTTCATGCAGATCACCCGGCATCCCATATTTAGACAAGAGATAAAACGAACACCTAAGCGGACAGATGGTAGCCATATTGGCCACGGTCGGTGAGTGCTGATGATGCAGGTGTGGTGGTAATCTAGCTCTTTATCTATCTATCTCTTGCATCGCTGGGGGTGGAGGGAGGGGAAGAGTTCACTTCTGCTTTTATTATTTATTTTTTACATGTGAAATCCGTAGTCACTCAGCTCCTCATACTACCGATATGAAAAATGATATGTGTAGTGAGGGTGGGGAAGGCGTGTGGTTTTATCGTGTCGCATCGTATTGCGACCGGACAAAACGTCTATCTCACAACGTCAATCGTCGTCCAAACTTTCGGGACCAGATAGACGTCAGACTGGGGTAGCATGGGTTGCGCGCGTCCAATCAATCGGTCCTGTACCCCGCAAACCACACCATCGACGTGCGTCGATGGACTTAATCTAAGTTGGGAGTGGTAGTATGGTTGCTGCATGACAGAACTAACGTACCCTACGACTTCCCGTTATCTCGCGACTTGCGGGCGTCCGTGACGTACTCCCCTCTGAGATGGGGCTAGCATGCTTTTAGAAGGAGGCTGATAGATGACTGCAGCAAAAAATATTGATATACTGTAGTTAATGAAGTCTGCCCCGCCACAACATACTCCGATTTAATTCTCAACCCCTATGGCGGTGTGTAAAGAAAATAGAAATAGCAACAAATCGTGACGCGTTTTGTGGCGTTCTGGCTGCAGCAACACTAGCAGCACGGAAGCCTCACGGAAGCATGATGGAAGGGATGGAGGAAAGAGGCGTTGATAGCCGAGCACCGCTGTTTGGGGTTGAAGTGCCACAGCAACCAGCAACTAACCCAATATAATTCCCAAGATCTGGATGTGTGCTAATTCTGGCCTTGTACCCCGGCCCTTGATCTCACGTGATTTTATACTAACCGAAATGGTGAGTCTGATCCAAATTGAGACTATGAAAAAAGTGAGGAGAAAGGGCTTGGAGACATTACACCACCAAAAATTCAAATTACCTCCAGAGCTGAGCTTTTGGGAGGTATTAGTGTATATCAACTTGAGTCAATACCAAGTTGTTTCTAAAAAATTTGAGTACATTTGCAGTTACTGTAGCTGTAACCCAAAGATAATCCAGTTTTAATTTAGGCTACAGCCATCTGAACCCGGTCAGTTATCAGGAAAACCTTTGGCATTATCATAAGCAAGCTACATTACATCAGCAAGATATATTTAAGTTGCTGGGAGTCTCCAGAAGTTTGTGAGTGGAGGTACAGTATAAACTTACAAGTGTCAAATTGGGAGAAAATCAGATACTAGAAAGACTTTCTGGTTAGTTGTTAGTGTAGCTAGAATTTCAGATAATAGTTACAGAAGAACCATTGGAGTGAATGTGATGAGTTTGGAAGCATATTGGAGTACCAGAGAGAATTTTAGGTCCACATGGGACTATCACTGAACCAAGGCAGAAATCTCAAATATAGTTATCCTGATATTTAAATGCTTTCAAATCTTCTTTGATATGACTGTAGGTGTTATCTTCCACTTTCAAGATGATAATCAAAACTCCATTACTCTCTATAGTAAATATGAACTCTGGATTACTGTTTATTACCAGCTTCTAAATCAGACTATACTAGCTAACATGTTATTCCAGATTGTATTTTTTATATTATTACTTTAAGGACCCAAAGAAAAAGATAACTGATTCTTCATATAAATGGCTGATATACTAACAAATTAACTTGACTGGGCAATTGAATGATATTAATTGAATATAGTATTAAGATCATTTACTATATCTCCAAGTCAATTTGGGTTGATGAAAGTAGAAATATACAATTCATTAATCATACAAAATAGCTAGATATGTTGAATGTATTTGCAGAAAGTTTGAATCTCATAAAGAAGTAAATTTCAATCCCAATGTCATATGGCTTAATTTGTAATATCTGACCAAGGTGGAATGAGTTATGAGCAAGCTGTAATATAGAATGGAGTTTGAAAGACAATGCAAAATTAATTGGGTAAAGAAACAGAATACCACCAGAAAAAGAGAAGTACCTGATGGAAAGAACTGCATGGAAAAGTGAAGTACTACAGAGTGTAATGGAGGAGTGCCAAGTAAAACACAGTAGTGCCAATCCAGGGTGAAATATACCAATGAGTATTCAGGAATATCTATCCCAGTAGATGATCACTGAAAGCAGATGGTAGGTGGTATGATGCTACTGACCAAGGCATAAACGATAATCACAGTGGCTTCCAATTGAATATATTACCAGGAAAAGGTAATATTTACCTCAATATGAATTTTGATAAAATACAAATGTAACTATCTGTCCAGTGACATATTCAGATGGCATATGATGAATAGATGTGGCAGCTAGCACTCAAGTCTGATGAGCAATAGGTTGAAATAAGTGGAATGTGGTAGAGTTGTACTCCAAGCTATTAGTAGCATTGAAAAATCGTTGGTAAATTAAATCCAGCACTTCCACTTTGGTGGCCAATGATTTCTTATCTTCCATAATCTTTGAAAGTAAAGTATTATCAAACAGAAGCTCTCTATCCTACACCTGAAGTTTGGTTTTAATGTTTAAATTCAGCTGGCAACTGTAAACCACATTTTGACAAGCTCCATCTGTCAATTATTTTTGAATAGTCCTAATTTTTAGTTGTAAGTATTTATATTTTAGACTGTAGTCAATATTGTAAGTGTGATAGAGGTGAATGAACCAGATTACAACACTTACAGCTTCTTGTGTTTGCTGATCTACATTAAGAAATTGACCATCTGGAAATTGACAAACAGACTGTATATCTGCATAACATCAGCGAAATGAATTTTAGTCACTGGGAACCTCTGGGAGTATTTGGGACAGGTTGAACCAGAATTCCAGAGTGGTTAAATCCCAGAGTTAACTGGACCAATGCAGTGGCATTCAGGTGCACCTGGGAGTACAGGTATCAATCTAGAAGGACCAAGTAGGTCTGGTGATAACCACAGTGTAGTAAACTGGAAGAGCTATGAGTCAGAGAGTCTGTTGTCAACACTTTGCCACACCTCTTGTGGCACCCAGAGGAAATGGGTGATAAAGAGCAGTTCTGGCTAGCAGAGCATAGGAACAAGGTGAGTGGATATAAGAGGCTACCCGGCCATGAGGAATGACTCAGATTGAGTGGATCTACATCAGCAAAATATATTTTTGTCACTGGGAGCCTCTGGGAGTGTCTGGGAGTTGTTGGACCAGAATCACTGGGTGGTCAAATCCCAGAGTTTACTGGACTGGTGCAGTGGCCTTCAGGTTTACCTGTGACCAGGAGCGAAACATCTACGTAGACATAGGAGGTTTTGTGACAACCAGAAGAGCACCTGGGAGCGCCAATGACAAACCTGGGAGTGTTGACAACAAGCCTGGGGGCACCTGGGAGCACCTCAAATCAGTGTAGAGCAGGCTGGGAAAAACATCCTCTTCTGTGGGAACTCTGCAGTTGTGCTTGCAAATCATAGCTACCACTTATCGTTGAATGATTTTGAAAACTCATGTATTCAGATTTCATGCTTATCTATGTATCTATGTATCTAAGTATCTATATAGCTACCAATCTACATACAGTATATCTGGCCTGGCAGCAGGTGGAGCTTGAGAGTGATTAGTATTGGCAATGAATCAGGGTAACCCACCAGTGGTCCGGGTTCGGACCGCAATCATGGTACGGTTTGGATTTTGAACCATCCAAAAACCCGACCTGTTGCCTCTTGGCGGGCTAAACCTGGACCCGTACCCGTCAACATGCGGGTTTTGCCTGGTTTGGCGAGACCAGTCGGTTACAATCTCCGGTTGTGGTTTTCGGGTTTTTCTATTGTTGGTTGTGTTCAGACATCCTACTGCTAATCTCAAAACATTGGCTTTGTTATGTCATTATCTTGTTTTGATGTATTGGCCGCCTTTATCCTCAAAAACAAGAGAGATATGCTCCCTGCCCCATCCTGAAAATGGGAGTCCATGGAGCATCAACAATTTTTGGTCTTGTAAGTCAGGTAATTGATCAGAGCCGCAGTCGTTTGAATGCGTACTGAATATATTGGCTGCCTTAAAGAACAAAGAAGCTAGCTGCAACGTTGCTACTCTCTCCTAACAATGAGTGTCAATGGAGCATCCATGATTTTTGGTCTTGTAAGTCAGGGTATTAAATAGTGATTTGGTTGTTGTTATATATAATCGCAGTATTGGCCGCCTTTATAGGCCAAAGAGAAAACCACATGCTCACAACCCAATCTTGAAAATGAGCGTCAATGGAGCATGAAAGATTTTTGGCCTTGCATCATGGTTAATCACAGCGCAATGTGGCCATGACTGTCTATATACAAACTTTTGACTGCCGTTATAGGCTAAAACTGTCAGGAACGCTGAATTGCAGGTTTGAAAATGAATTAAGTTGTGAATGTCTGGGAGGCTGTTGCGGGAACATCTCTTGCTTATCTGCCTATGATAGCTGCCAACCCGCGGCTTACAGATGTCAGTGATGAAGCACCACATATATTACCCAGGATGCAAGACCAAAAATCATTGACACTCCATTGACTCCCATTTTGCACCGGACGTATCCGCACAATGCAAGAATTCAATTTGGCATAGAATATCAGTAATGGTGTGTTGGCAGCCATTCTATCATTTTCATCTACTTTCTCCTTTATCACTACATTGTTCTTTAATAATCAATTTAAATATATCCTATAAAATATACTTTAACGTGTCCGCTAATTGTAGACAATAATAAAACTCAAATATCCTGTTCCTTTCAATCAATGCTCGTCCTCACTGTCAGGTTCACTCAATAGGCTGCTCTCATCTGCAAAATTGATGTCAGCTGCATTTCCACGCAACGGATAGTGTACTAACCAGTGCATGTTCCTTCCTCAGTCAGCAAATCTGGAATAGAGACTTTATTGCACTTGCGATCCTTGGCATATGCAAGAAGATTGAAAAATCAAGTGTTGGAAGAGGAGTATGTATATACACATATCCGGGTGGCATACCGTCGATTTCGGAACCTCAAGCTCCCTCATTACCACCAGGTGGAGCAGGGGGCGTTCCGGGTGGAGGCACCGCCTGTTCTGATGGAGGTGTACCCCTACCTTTGAGCCTCTAGCGTGTCTGCGGATTATTTGCTTTACCATTTTGGCAAGGAAGGCAGCCGTCAATCTGATTTTCTTGAACCATTGCCAGGTGTCTTTCTATCGCAGCCTTTACCTGTTTATGCCCAGGAAACTCAACTCGGTGCTTCTGCTCTTCTCGGAGTTTGGCGCGAGGCATCTCGATAGGCTGTTGCGTTTCCTCCATTGCGGCATGCAAAAACCCTCCTTGGGCCATTTGGGCCACATTCAAGGCAAGGCGCATGTCGGACTGTTCTAGCTGTACCCAACCTCCTTGCCTTGCCATAGTAGCTGACATGTTGAAAACCTACAAGAAATTAGTCAATTCTAAAAGTGAGATTCAGCTATCACCTAAACCACAGATTATTCTGTAGCCTCCGCTAGGGTCTTCAAAGCATCATTTGTCCACTCTCGGGGACCCTTATCACAAAATGTGTCCGCGACATTCCCAGTGCTGACATCATTTTGATGTTCAGTTTCGCGGACTGTGCAGGCAAATGCCTTGGCTGACCATGGAGGTTTCCCATTACGAGCAGTGATAAATTGGTCACGGAGATCTCTACGTGCACCAGTTGTACATTATATTGTGAGTTGACAGCTGTCTACCTCGGTATCGAGCTACTCACAATCGATCGCATGCTGCTTTCTATTCTCGCTGCTTCTGGTTTTATGTACCATTGTCAAATGTTTGTTTTGGGTCATATTTTTGGTCGCTGCATTGGCAACGTTGCGGTGGACTAACATGTGTCTGTGTTGCTGCTGTGCCTTGGCAGGTGGCAAATTGGATGAAGTGGCTGTCATTCGGCTCGATTGGGATCTGCTCCCACCGGCTGAGGTGTATGTTGAGCCATGACTTGCAGTGGTGGTAAAAGTGAGGAAGATGATAACGAAAAGAAGTGGGAAGTTATGAGGAATATATAGTTAGATTCAAGTCGTAACAGAATGAGTGACAGCCAACTTGCACGTTTAACTCAAGAACAAGCCATCTGTGTATAGCTGCAGGCCGCAGGTGATTCCGAAGATCCCACGATTTGCAGTAAGTTGGTCTGATGCTGTTTGCTTGTGTACCGGTATATATTGAGGTGAACGACAGCTGAAATCACTAGTTTGATAGATATAGAAAGGACAAACTTCAACCGAAAGGAGGTCTGGTGATGTTTGTGTCAAGACATCCCCGGGATCTTACATGAAACAAATGCTAACCATGAAGTCATGTTATCCGGGTAGCATTACTATTCCCACTGAAGTGACGATCAAAACGCTGATTTTGCTTTGTTCAAGTTGATCAAACTTACCAACCTTGACATAAAGAATGCAGCTTGCCTCCATGTCGTCCACATCTTGCAACACCCGACATCTCGCCCAACAACATCGTGGACACAGGCTACCATGGTCAATGCTGCGAAAAGGACCTTTCGCCACTTCCGGCGGAGGAAAGATGAGAAACCCACATTTTAAATAAAGAATAGAAAGAGAAATCGATCGAGGATTATGTGGATAAAGAGACAGCTGTTCCATGAAAGCGGGTTCAAGATGCCGAGACAGCGGGTATAGAGGAGCCGGACGATATGAGAAATGCTGAAAGGGTGGGATCAACAACCAGAAAGCAGGAAATCACATTCGAGGAGATGTTGAGTGCTATTGGAGACAGGGCGAGCGACATCAGCAAAATATGAATTCGTTCGGAAGTCATAACTCAATGACTCAGCTGTTCTGAACAGCCACACGGATCCTTCCAGAAGCTCCCCGAAGCTCCCGAACAGGCTGAATGCAAAACGATGTGCCTCTCAGATGCTCTGAGAGTACTTTCAGGTGCTCGTCAACGCTCCTGACATAGCGGAAAGGAATACAAGAATATTCTCAAGAGTATGAAGTCGTCTTCAGACTGCTACAAAATCATGCCTTTAAGGTGGTAAAATGTCGGAGCTGCTGGGACTACAACACTTGTCTCCAAGACGATGCCGGTGCACCTGGAGCCAGACTCTCCGGAAGCGGTAATATATATTGTCTATATCGAATAGTACAATTCGATAAACTATCTCACATCTACACACCTGAATCAGGCATTCTAATCTAATTAATATACAGTCCAGTAGGTATCTAAATCAACATGATTATTTACAAGCCATACGCTATCAATGCCGCCCGATGCAGCATTCTCCCGCACCAAATGTGCCGGTCCAACTATTGCTCCAACGGGTACATTATGCATCCTATTCGTTTGTTTGACAACCCGGATGAACCCATCAACACAATCAGCCCAACTATGAAGATCTTTGAACTTTGTTGGAATCACCACCACATATTCTTGAGCTTGAGGACATAATACCCATTGTCGAGTCGTCTGGCACGTCTTGGAAAAGATTGATAATGCTTTCCCTGCTGGCAGGCGCTCCTGGAATTGGAGGATCTGATTCGGTGGAGCACAGCTGAATTATAATACCAGAAAAGAAGGAACTCATCCTTGGAAGGTGTTATCGAGGTCATTCTCTCCACTTTGCGTATACTGGACCCAGATGTTATGAGATTCAGACATGATCCCTTGGTTGGCATTGGTATATTCTACCTTGCAATCAAGTCCCAGACGCTCAACAGAAGTAGGGTTGTGAAATGGTTGACGGTAATACAACAGCCAATTTTGGAGTTTAATAAATATACTTTCAAGGAGTACATTCTGATCCTATCCGAGCACGAGTCCACTTACTTTGTGTCCCCAGTCCTCCTCAATTTGTGCGCGGAATAGCTGTCCAATGATGGGAATTTCGAAGTCTTCCGATGCATCTCTGAGTGAGGTTAATTTGATACTTCTGCACACTCCGCAGACATGTGTTTCTCTCAAATGATATACCTGCTGTGATACAGGGCGGATAATGGGCTCGTCCTCAATTGTTTGGAGACATAAAAGATCGGCTCTGCGGGTACTTCGCCGCTTATCGGTAGCGCACAGCAGATTGAAAACTTTTGCGGAGTCAATATCGTACCAGCCGTGGAGTGCAAGATATGATAGTGTCTCCTCCATACAGTCAAGACCAGTACACTGGTCATTGTGCTTGAGCATCTGTTGAATGAAATCGACTTTGTTGGTAGATCGATATGCCTCGTTCAAGTTGGCGATATGTAGCCGTTCAGAAATATCGGTGGTGGAATTGTCACCGGAACCCATTCGCCGAATTGACTCTGAGTTATGGCTCACATAATGCATCTTTGGTTATCCGAAATGTATTACGCGTTGTTGAATGGATTTCCGGAGCGCCCAAATGCTAATTGTCTCCCAGCAAGCTGCAAACTTGATCAAACAGATGGAGATTTCCGTCTTGAACCCCTTCTGTTCATTCGAGGTGATGCCATAAATCTCCCTCTCCAGCTGGGTAGTGACCCGCTCCATATCAGCCAAGCTCCAGGTGGTGGCTTCTGTCTCAGCATCGGATAGGCGGATCTGAAATTGCAGTCGCTTGTTGCCGGTGATGTTTGCAGCTCCGTAAGCCTCGTCTTCGGTGGCACCTTACATTAGGGCAAGGTCTTTGGCGAATTTGCTTCAGGGACCGGTTGCCTTGGTCCCGACTTCCTGCAGTAGTTGTCACTCATGATGTTCTAATAATTTATCGAAAAGCTTGCGTTTAGCAGGTGTCACTTGATGGATTTCGCGCTCCAATCGCTCTATTGCCCTCTGACGATCAGCATCTGACCAAGTCGTGGCCGCTTGTGGGACTCTGTTCAGGCGCACCTGAAATTGCCTACGTTTGGTTGTGGAAACCTTTTCAGCCCCATACACTACAGCCTCCATTGCTGCACGAATCGTATGAATCTTTTGTTCGCGTAACAGATGGGATTCCCTTGCCAACAGGTCATCCACTTTGGCCTTTGCAGACTTCGACATGTTCTGTTGACGAACAATCCCCTTCTTCGTGTAAAATTGCTTGAGTACACCGTCCAGTCCTTTGAGCGATAGGTCTGAGTGATTCTGTTGGCTAACAAGTAGAGAGAATTCACATAATGCCTGCACTGCTCCCATTACCATTTCATCAGAGGCTGTTTCCGCCGCAGTTTTCCTGTCATCTTTGGAGCAGACAAGAATTGGAGCGCAATTCACTGCCAGTGTTCTGATCATTCCATGGATCTCTTTACCTAGCCAGGTGCCGCTTTTCAATGCATCAAATGGTCTAGAGAAGTGCTGGAGACCGGGATATCGTGGCACCAATGTGAATTGATTGTCAAATTGTTCCTTGACATTTCTAGCGTTCAGGTATTTGAGCAGCCAGTGCAATAAGTCCTTAACTGAACCCAGGAGCAGCTGATGCAATTCATCAGGCTGCCAAAGCCGATATACATTGCAGAGAGGGTATTGCCAGAACTGGTTGCGGATTGGGTGGACACCGAGAGTGTGCAGAGCATCAATATGATTGTCCTCCAGCAGCTCCGAGTAAACATGCTGGTCTCTTGAGTTATCGCGTGGTCGAAAAGTTGAATGCCCCATCGGCGCACCTTTAGGAATTTCACACACCAGGCATGAGCCATAAGAGACTTGAGCAATCATGACTTGTTCCGGATAATCCCCGACCCAGGCAGCCAAAAGAGGGTAACATTGTCGCTGGAATCCATCTGCACAATCCCATTTCAAGCCAGGGCCAGAGATGTGAAGATGCCTCAGTTGAGAAAGCACAGTTCCAACTGCGGAATGCCATGCCTCGTCAATGTTTTTGGCACCTTTTGGGGGACATGGGATCAGCCCGACATAAATCCAGGCGCGCTTTTTTGGTGTACGGCGGATATCTTTTTGAATATTACCGATCGTGAGATCCAGCAGCCAGGCATGCTGATCGCCTGAACAATTGGTCAAGTGAGTCTTGTCGGATGCACGTATGACTGGCACCATCATCGCTCCGGCAGGAAGTTGATCTTGTGTATCCCACCACAAATTGCCCATGTTCATCTTGCTGTAGATTCGACGACCCTCGGAGTCAGAGAGGCGCACCGGTTTAAAATCGAGGTGCGGCTGAAATGGGAGATGTGCCAAAAGGAATTGAATACATTTGAAAATATCTCTGTAGAATAATGTTCCAAAGATATGTGAGTCATCTTCAATCCAACTATCATCGCAGAGCCCGAAATCGAGTTCAGTGAGCAGCTTTCATAGGGCATCTGCTGATTGGAATGAATCAATTCTGAAGTTGTCCGGTCCACGGCTGAGATGTTGATCTATCCACGTTTTTGTCTGCTGGCTAAACGACTGACCCTGCCGAAAGTCGTGTGCGGACCGACATGGATGCCCTTTGATTCCTTTGTTCTGATTACTTGCGATGCTTGTTGTACAATCCAGTTGCTTTGCCATATGCTTTCCCTCCCGCATTTGCCAGTCGAACTACCTGCCTATGAGCTTGTGTCTTTGTTGGATCAGGGGTACTGGTGAGATCAGGCTTCCGAGGGTCGATAGGTTCTTCGTCAGCAGTCTCTTCAGGTGGTTGTGCACCCTGTACATTGTCTATGAGTCGATCGTTAATTGGCAGTTTTTCGTTGGCCATTCAGGTGCACCTACTGTAGTCAAACCATGATGGCTCAGGGTGATCCCTGCTGGCAGGTGGTAGAATCCTGTTGGGTAATAGCCCTTCATTCATTGATATTGGGTGATATTGTTGATAGTGAGCTTCCAGTCGGGTCTCGTTGCATAATGTCATTTTGCAGATCAAGCATTTAACAAGTTTCTGGTGAGTGTTGACCATATTTAAGAAATGCTCTGTGTTCTGACGAATCTTGATGCTGCTTTAGGGGGTATGGTTTGTTGCTGGGTCTGAGCCTCAGGGATATTGTTTCAAAGCGAGCTAACTCAGGTTAGCGTATCACTATCAAAGCCGCATCACACCCCACCAAATGTAGATGAGGGGTAAAACAAAGTCACCTCATGATCAGTTGTCTTCCCATACTAGGATAATATCTATCAAATTCCACAGAATGATGTTGCACATCATCTACTGAAAACTGTCAGCAGAGATAGTTTCTTTTGTCATCACTGCGATCAACTTTTAATACTGATCACCAGGTGCTACCACGATCGGCCTTATCGTATACTATGTCATTGCAGCAGTGTGTAGATTATTTCTACGCTCGAGCCTCAAGCAGCGCATAATATCAGCTTAATACATTGAATAGGTAAGTTTCCAAGCTGGCTGTATGCCCGCTCAATGATCATCGAGAACTGATGGGCTGGTAAGATGTTTTCTTCAGTATTGATCCTTGACTGGTAGGTGGATCCTAAGCAGACCATGAAGTCTACACAAGGAGCTCAAAGAGACGCAATCACTGTTGCTGCTCGACGAACAGGCCTCATATTGAATGAAGTAGTAGGTTGTACACACACAGTAGGAGTGTAAAATGCCTAGTCATGCTAACCTTCCAACTGGATATAGTTCTTGTTGCTTTCCTGGAGATATCATGTCGTATCCCTTCTATAACCTTTACAGTCATGAACGGATCAAAGCTGAGCTTCTATCCAGAATCCTGGTGTACTAGTTTGAGCAGATAACACAGAAAGCCAGGACATGTGTGTTATGATTCCTTTTTCTCAGCCGGGTTTCATGGGGTCAATGGTGGAGTAAAACACCTCAGTTCATGACAAATAAGATGGATATAAGAGGCGTTCATTCCACTGAAGGTCACTGCTACCTTGGATATTCTCAACTATACTCCGCTTCATTCGAAATCACCAATTGAATTGATTATTTGATCAAGACCATCATTTGTTCACATACGATATCGACAAATGCATCGCCACCGAAGATAAACAATATGGGTCCACCGGGTGGCCTGTTTGGCTCACAACAACAACGCCCAGATGTCAATGTGGGAGCATCAGATAATCACAATGGAAATACACCGAACACAGACACTCAATTCGGGCAACCCACCAATCCATTTCCTCCACCACCGGGGTATAGTTACCAGCTTTCGCAGCCTCCATTCCCAGGCGCTCCCCAGTTCTACCACCATGTCCCATTCAACAAGACACCAAGCTCACAACCAAGTTCCGGTGCAACCCAAAGATATGCGAGTTATGGGCCACTGTGGCAAGCATACGATTTCCCCCAAGGAGGTTATGGTGGACCACAAATGGTCCCCCCTCAGCAATTCACCGGACAGGGGCCGTCATCTCCAGGCGCACCTCAAGTGCCTCCAGCACTGCCTGGAAACATTCCAGTTATTTGGCTGACCTCTTCCTCCTCAACTCCTTATGGACAAATTCCAGGCACACCTGAGAGACCCTCCATTAGCCTGCCAACGAAACGATTTCAGCCGGTAGCGGAACCGCACAGGACAGATGTTGCAGGGATTGCGGACTTGCCCCCATTACCAGAGATTGCTTATGACGAATTCGATGCAGAGTATTAGAGCGATGATTTGTCAGACTTGGGCGGGGTGAAGGCAAAGCCCCAATCAGCTTGAAGCAAATAGAATTCTCCTTGAAGCAATTTGCCAAAAGGAAGGGGCAGCCCAACTTTAGTGCATTCAACAAGTGGAAGAAAGTATGGGTGGCTGGGTTGCTCGAGAAGAAGCATCGGTCCATTATCCCGGGACAGAACCATTTGAAACAGCAGCAAATTGGACCCCTGCACTGGGAGATGGCAGTGGCAGATTATTTGGAGACTTTCGACAAGTGGCTGCCTTTGGAAAACTTCAATAATGCCGAATGGATTCAGCGACAATGAGTTGAGATGTTTCTGAAGAAATGTGCAAGCGAGGTTCGGGAGGCGACGAAGAGGGGACAACGAGGCAACAAGTGACCGGCGACCGATTTGGGAGAGCGCGTGGGCAAACAAGCGAGAGGTAACGTCCCTCTGTTGCGAAATACAACTTTCATGGTTGTGATTCGTGGAGTGCCGAATGGCAACAATGACCCGACATCTAGCATGCAACTCCAAGCTTCGTACACAGATGTGAAGCACTGGGAAAAGCTGAGTGATTTCATCGAAAAAAATTGTGGCTCGAAAGAACCATACTGTCTGACTGCGTTATACAAATGCAACTTGACGCAGGAAGAATTGGACCAAGAGTATATGGGATTATATGTACCAGGGCAAATGATGAATGACCCTCCATATGGTCAGATATCATACAACAGTTCCCTTTCAAATGCCTTCAAGTTGAAACTGGGACATGATGTGCAACTATTTTTGGTAGAAATGAAGGCAGCTACAGGGAAGGACATTGCCGAGCACGTCATGAGACCGGCCAAGGTAATCCTCGCTAGCCGTGTTACGGTAAGTTATGCCGACTGCCAATCCGTATACTTAGACTTCGGAGGGATCTGATGAAAATGAAAGAGTGGTGGATGTGGAGACAGGTGGGAAAGAGATTCATAGTATTAATGTAAGTTCTGATTGAGTAAATAGAATTGATTATATACCACATATCATTGGGTCCATATACTTGTCTGTGAAATACCTAACATCGTGATGAATTTCAGGAGCGCCGGAGTATGAGCCCATCTGCCCAACTGACCTCGGAGCAACTGAAAGAGATCATTGAGGATGAAAAGACGGCTGACCAAAGTGCAAGAGAGGTTCAGGAGCAAGTGCAGGATGGCGAGGAGGTCCTCGATCCAGATAATACCAGTTCAATCTTGAGCGCCGTTCTCAACACAATCAACAACGAATTTGAACACGAGTGTCTTGATGAGGTGGTCAGGCTGCTGAATGCGCTTCAGATTCGCCAATCAACATATGACCGTGTTCCAGGCCACAAATATTCAATTCCAGGCCTGCCGGGAATTAAGTTTCTGGCGCACCAGATGTGGGCCATCTGGTTCATCATGAGGAGATGGGTATGGGATGCTGATATGCCAGGAGCACTGGTGGCCAATGAAATGGGTCTTGGAAAGACTTTCACCTCGGTTGCAGCAGCAATGCATTGCAAACTGCTGACTGAGAATGTTGTCATGGGGTTGCCACTGTCCATTGTGAGGGGGAATACCCCGGACGAGTGGGTGATTTTGGCGGACAATGACTTACCTGGCATTGTCGGTGAAGAACGGGAGTGGTATCCGCTCCAGAGATTGAATTCGGTGCCCTGCGGCCTGTTGGAGATACAGACAACACCACCACACGGGCATTCGGCACTTATATCGGCCCATGAACCACTCTTGGTAGTCACAATGCCCGGAGTGGCAGAGACTTTCAAGACTGTCATCGATGAGATGACACATGGAACCGATTTCAAACTCGTCAACTTGTTGCACGCCGAAACTGCAAATCTCACCCACGAGGATCTGAACACCAGCATCGACGAGCCGGAAAACAAATGCAATATCCACCGTGTGTCGTATGATACATTAACATCTAGAGCGAAACCATCAAGCAATGGCCGGCTCGCACACTGTTTATGGAGTGTTGGGATTTCTGATGAGTCGCATCGGTACAAGACAAAAAATTGTGTGGGCTGGCGAATTGCGACGAATGCCAGAAATGGATTCAAACTTCAAGTCACTGCAACGCCTGGATTCCATTCACTCTATGACTGGTGTTATCAGGCAATGTGGCTGTTTCCAGGTGTGCCTGAAGATCCAGAGAATGAGACAGTGATGGAAATGCACGGCGCCAATGCACTGTATTCCGCAGTGAAGAGTTTGATGCATGCCATCCGGACTGAAGACCAGGATGCTCAACAGAATGCGGCACACAGGATGATCCAAATTGCAAAGCCCTGGACGATATGCAGGTGTTCAGAATCAAAATTCGGGAATGAGAATCCCCCGGTTCGGATACCGAAGGAAATTGCCCACCTTGTTGATCTCGAAAGAACTGAAGACGAGCAAGCTAGCCTGAAGACCCTTGTGGAGAGTTACACTTCACAGGGTGCGTCAGGAGCGTGGAGGGTATATGGATGGCGCCTGGCATGTTTCTCATTGGTATTTGGAGACACTGAGGATCGGAATGACGTTTCTGGACAATGCTACAATGAATGGCCACTCGATACTTGGGTGGATTCTCCGATTTTCCGATGGCTGAGAGACAAATTTCTTCCAATGCTTGTCAAGGAACCTGCGGAGTATCCCGAACCTAACGATGACGAAGCATCAAATGAGGCGCTCCTGCACCAACCTGAAAGTAATCAATGCGCCTTGCCTCGTGCACCTCCTTCTCAAAAGGCGGTGCTTGTTTGTCCTCTTCCTGGCCAAGTTCGTCATTTGAAGTGGTGGCTCACAAAGTTTTTTGCGGATCATCTCGATATTTTGTACCTGTATTCAGAAATGGGCAACGATGACTGCACAGAAATGCTGCTCAAATTCCAAGATTCGCCAAATCACTCTGTGTTTGTAACTACACCCAAAGTGGGTGGGTCAGGCCTCAATCTCACAGCAGCAAACCATGCGGTAATAACTCAGAAGTTCTGGGTGTTGAATGAGCAGTGGCAGGCCTTTGCACAGGTTGTCCGACTGGGGCAAAACAGAGTTTCACACACATGGCTATTGAACACTGGTCCCAATGGTTATGATAACAGAGCGAGTGATCTCCACAAGCTCCCTGGAGTGGCTCAAATGAGAGTCCTGCATGGTCTGATGAACTGACTGAACATCACCACGACGATGATATACTGGATTCTGGAGTGTTGGCAGGACCATACGAAGCAGCTTATGGAGCATGGAGACTTCATGCCCTCAGACGGTGACGATGAAAGATCATGATCAGGGCAGTTAAACCAACGTACACCTCTTTAAACATTCAACTAACACAATCTCACCAACTGATGCAACATAGGCAAATGGTATGGAGAATATGGCACAATTGAGGAGTCTGGGAGTATTGGTTAGAGTTCAATTCCATTTCGTGTTAGATGATAATTGTGATGAATATGAGATGAAGTCAATGGAAAACAGACATCTCGTAAACCAAATAATAGCCTGGATTGGATAAACCAATCTGCGTTGAAATGCAGGCGCGCCAATATGATGGTGGACTAAGTCAAATTTCGCGGTGCCTTATATTCTCTTGTGAGAATCTGTCGACACTGCGCATTTTCATTGTATACTGTCCATGTGGAATTGTGATTACAATATCTGCGAACGAGATCTGTGTATTCAGGTGCGCCTGAACCTCCAAGTTTGAAACAAATTATTTGATGCGTGTCTATTTGAGGCGCACCGGATACTACAGTCATGAAAGAATTCGGGATATTCAATGAATAAACCATATTGACGGATTTTCAGTCAATTGAACACGAGAATCGCTGTCAACTTCTCGCCCGAGACTGATCGAGCTCCGATTATGTAATCATCCAGGGAGAAAATAACTATCTAAGCGATATCGAGGTGATGTACCGTTTCCTGAGACACAGCTCGCTTATTCAAGGCTTACCGGATTCGTACAGCCGAGCATTTCCTCGCTCAGGAATGAAGTTCAGGCACACCTCAAAGGCACTATGCTGTCGAGTTTGATTGTCTCAGATTTGACACCACTCGCATATTCCATCCAACGGCCAGTTTTGACAAGCCGCCACTCATTATTATCATATACTCCCACTCCCAGGTGCGCCTCTGAACGATTCATTTTGCTCAGTCGAAGCATATTATCTTCCTTCCGCAATGCTTTGAATCTGTGCCTGCCAACACACAACGAGAGTCATCATTCAGACATGAAACTTTAAGGTGCAGGCGCGGCTCATCCCGCTCATCCTAAGCCCATATCTGAATCAGTCCTTGTTTGGTATGTAAAGGCCGCCGCTTCAATGCCATACATGTCATGCTCCGTGTCAACCTATCCTTTGGAGGAAGGTGTCCATCACACGCTTACCGTAGATGCACAGCCCTGGGCGATAAGATTCCACACTTAACTGGATTTTGACTAAGATGTATGTTCAGACCCATACATTTCCCAGATCCTAAAATAGCTTCTGTCATTCGGGCTCCATAATCGAGCTGCAGCTTGAGAGAGTGAACCTCAAAGATAGCTTCTGCTCAGCGATTTTGCAGATGACCGGCAACTCCCGCTCCCTTGTATACCACACATCCTCGAATAGGCTTAAATTCACAGCGCTTCTAATGCAGACTTAACTACATTTTCACTAAGTTGTATGTTTGGGCCGCCAAAAAACTGTATCTGAAAATAGATTGTGTGAACCGATTCCCATCAAGAGAGCTCGAAGAGATAGAATCTGAATGCCAGTCACTGCTCAGCAGCTCGATCAGTGACCTGCAAGCTCCCGCCCACCACATATCTTGAATGCTTGAAGTTCGTGACAAATCATAAACAGATAATATCTGATTTCCGCCAACGTCTAATCCCAAGAGTGCATGAAGAACAAATCGTGACGAAAGCTCGAGTTAAGAAAAGGCAGGTTCTGAGAGTACAAGTAATTGTTCAAGTAAGGCGAGCCTGCAATCCCAGCCATTACATTAGATTGCATCCTGCATGCTGACTCAATGCTTGCTGAACCTCGATTGGCCGGAACTGCATGCTGTTATTCGTCTCTCCGCTGTGAGATGATGCCTTATGACGCATTCATATCATTCTTGTGCAGTGGTTTGAACCCCAATATTTATGTTAAGTCAACATTGTAGCATTGAGACTCAAAATGAGTTTGTGATTTAATGATGCGGTGTTTACAAGATTGTATGCTGCAACATCCTAATATGAGTGACTATTTATGACCCATCCGCAAGCAATCTTGGCATTGATGAGAACTGGAATCGATCAGATTACCCCTGAATCTTCATCATACGTTTGCCATTCTTCCTCTATGTTGAATCTCGCCTTTGTTAACCCAAATCCTCCGTCTTCTCTCACACTGCCAGCATAAGTATTGTGATCCAGCAGACTTGGGACCGCTGAAAGTGAAGTTCTGCACACGACATTGCCTAGTCGACCGCTAACTTTGCTACAGAATCCTACAACAACAGAGGTATCGTGAAAATAGGGTGTCCTTCCGACTGGTATACCACATTTGGGGATTCATATCTATCCACTATCAGCAACAAACTCGGTTTGAACCCATGTAACTTCAACTGTTGCCACTTACCAAGGTCCCAACTCTATCCTCCGTCCAAATTCTGCAAGATTCCTCAACACACCAACAATTCTGTGCCACGCAGTCACCACTCAGATGCTCGAACTAGAGGCAGACTGACCTACCATCGGCGGAGTCATATGCAGGGGCGATCATGATCAACCGATTTCTCATTATTCCATATGCCCAGCCCTGAGAGTTATATAGTGATAAAACCATGTCAAGGTCTCGAGTTCTTCAGGTGCGTTTGGCTCAATTTTAGGTATGTTGGCTCAAACCAACCTCCAATTCCTGCATCAATAGCGGACTTGGATACGAGTTCTAACCTTCAGGAATTGGGGGCATGAAATATCACTCCAATCCGGCACACCAGCCGCTTCAGAAATCACAACAAAGATCGCGCATCAAGAATATAAATATGAACTGCCGACATGTCTCCCGGACTCTTTCCAGGCGCGCCTCGAATTCCATCCTCCTCGCCGAGAGTTGCTTTTTCCAGGGACTCCTCGAATTGCATCCTCCTCGCCGAGCGTTACTTTTTCCAGGCACGCCTCTAATTTCATCCTCCTTGACCACATGTTACTTTGTTGCCCTATTCTCCCGGTATTCTGTTAAACTTCGTACTATATATACCCTTCTATTCTTCTGTCTACATTCCCCAACCTCACTTCATCCAACATGGAACCTTTAGCCAGCTAGGTCAGGAATCACTATTCACAGAAGAATTAAGAAGCCCACCTTGAGAGAACACTTGCACGTGCATTGCAGAAGACAGCGAATCTTCATTGCTGATCAAATGTTTGAACTTCTGACCCAACCTTCGAGTATAGTGTTGGAGATAGATAATGTGCGCGCTATAATTCTCATGACGCAGAATGATAATGATACCGATCGGGAGATCAGCGAGAATGAAAGCGAGGACCTTGGAGAGTCCACCTTGTCATCCGATATCGAAGAAGACGATTTGGACAGCCAGCAGGAGGTGCTACATCTAGACCAGGCGTGCTGTGATAAATCAATTCGAACTACAAGGGTTCCACCTCAAAAGAAACGGAGCCATGCAGACACTGTCATTGCCCACCCTTCACTTCCAAATCTGCGACATCCGGCCGGGGCCATAGCACCACCATTGCTGAAACGCCAAAAGTCAGCCATCAACATATCATGTGAGTCTGACATTGTACAGGCGCTCCCATTTCCGATGGCTGGTGGAGACCAGAATGTTCGTCAACAAAAGCCCCGCGGTGGTGATCACAACGTTCCCCAACACCGAAAGGCTACTTTTGAGGTAGCGAAACTGTTCATGGAGGCAATTGTATTCACAAAGACTCCATGGCCAATCATGTCCGATGAGAAGTACTTGATGGTTGACGAGGCTTGGCAACTAGCCATTGAAGCTCAGCATCGTCAGTGGGCATTAGCAGGTGCTCCAGTAGGTGCACCATCCGTGTGTCAATTGCCCGGTTGTCCATCTCTTAAAATCGACCCGCAAACCCAAGAAGCTGTAAGTGTAAATTTTGTTTTGTGCTCCTCGATTGGACTTGTGATGATGCTAAACCCCAAAAATATCCATAGTTAAAACTACAGATTAGCACCATTCGAGGGCGTTTGCCAGATGGAGCTCATCGAATTATTGTCCAAAGTTACTGGTTGGATTTAGGATCAGAGACTGAGCTTCAAATACAGCTTAAGGAGCTCCTGTTTGATGATGCTTATCTCTCGACGTTAATCGATGATAAGAAAGCCTGGTTCATGCGGATGGAAGTGCTTGACTTAATCTAGCATCAAGTTTTCTTCACCGCCAATAGCTTGGGGCGACAACCGACCACATCACAATTCTTTCAACCTCTCACACCGCAGACACTAGCGCTTGTGGCCACAGCTATTCATTGTGCGCTGTCTGAGTATGCCACTGGAAAGAAGTTACAGTTATGTTTTCTCAAGATGAATATCGAGGTAAATTTTGCCCTTCCACGGTGATAGATTGAATTACTGCAGATGCCATTGCACTCATCACAATTACACATGGTGGGGCTGCTTCATACCCCACCACCCCCGAATGGTGCTCCTCCGCTATAATAGGTGCTCCTCAATCCCCGTCGGCGCTGCTTAGTCTCGAATGGCACTTCGATATTCCATTCAGCGCTCCATACTGCGTTTTCTCCCGGCACTCCTCCTCTAGGATGGGTGCTCTTCAATCCCCTCCTCAACCTCGAATCGGAGCACCTCTATTTCATTCCAGACTCGTCAACTCTCTCCCCTTTCAGCGCTGCTCAGCATGGATGGGCTGCTCTGCTGGATATGCGCTGCTCAGTCCCCATCGGCGCTCCTTTGCCTGGATTTTCGCCCCTCAATTTCATTCTGCGCTCCGCCATCACCATCAGCACTCCCCTTGCCCACCTCGAACTCCTCATCAGGCACTCCTCCTTTCCTGATGGCGCACCTCGTTTTCCCCCGAATTCGTCATATTTGCCTTTCCAACCCCATTTTGAGTCACCACTCACTAACCTCAATTCAAAACTTTTAGATATCACAAATCGAGCCAAACGACATTGGAATTCAATGGAACCCACTCGCCAGGCCTGGATCATCTGGAAATACAAGGAGCGCCTCCAGCTTCTTTGCGCCATGGATGAATTGTGTGTTCCTGCGTTTGTTAGCCCTGATGAGATGGGAGATTTAGTGGGTGACATTGAGACTATGTTCGATTGCATTCCGATCGCTTAATGGGGTTAATGTTTCAGTTTTACCTACTTTCATTTTTGAATCACTCGTCATTTTCTTTGGTTCTCCTTAATGTAGCAATGCAAACGATAGAATGTTGAATGAGATGCTTGGTACTATAGTATGATTTAGAAGTTGGTAATGAACAATAATGTATGCATCACACGTGGAGGGTATTCTTATTGCTCGTGTACATTCAGATATCGCCTGCAGTCCTTCCAGTGAATATCCCTGAGAACCCGGCATCTCTCAGAGTTAGTTTGCGATTCCCACATTGGGTGGGCGACAGTCCCAGGTGCTCCCCAACTTCTCACAACCGCTCCCATGGTGCTCCCGTACCAGTCATCAGAGATCCCAGTTACTCCGATGGCCGGCCGGAATGCCCTCCTAGGGTCCGCTTCTCTCCTGACATTGACGCTTCTAAGTTTACACTCCGCCACCTCTCAGACACTCCTTGAGGCTCCCAGTGACTAAGTTACATTTTGCTGATGGATCTTGCAAGTTCAGACAATGAGGAGCATGGGGAAGACGAGGAAGATGATGAAGATGATTCAGAACTTGGCAAGCTCAGTGAAGATGACGAACCCAGCTGGGTGATGGGCACAATCTGCACAACCGTTCAGCACTGCATGGGGAGTTTTCGGCAGCAGCAGAAGAGGTTTGAGAATTTACGCAACCGGGATAGGGGGATGCAGCTGACTACTTCCGTTAGAGAGATATCAAGTGTAGGATGGCCGCATTGCTGGTTCCGGCAGTTGTCAAGGCTCAAACAGACGAGACTTCAGCCACACCATCACCGACAACATTTGGAGAGCTTATGCAGAGTCTTTATATTCTCCCAGGACAATCGCAAATGCCGCAGGGGACATCTCGACCAGGAAGTACTCAAAAGAGGCTCAACACAGAGAAACCACGCTCAACAAAGGTATAACATCTCTCCCGCCCATCGAGCCACCCAATTCGTAATAGATTAAGCTCTGAAAGCCTGTCGAAGCCATAAGCCATTACCCCTGCATATAGCGTCCCTGGCAAATGACCAGATAGAAATCAGATTCGGATGAAGGAATGGTGAAGGCTCCTGTGTCCCCAGAGGAACAGATTGTCAAATTGTCGATTTTGATGACGTATGATATTGAAACGCTATCGGTGTACCTATTTTGCTACGTGCCAGCTTTTTCTGGATTTTAGTGACCAAATTGTGAGACATGATAATTTATCAGGGTGTGTGCAATAGTCGTACAGGCCATGGGAAAGTTCTAGACTCCAAATCAACTTGATAGATGAACGACAAACTTGATATCGTCTTCCCTGTTACGGTTAAGCGAGAAAGCAAAACCTAAACTATGGACAAAATTTACTAACAAGATTTAAGTCAGTGATGTCATATGAGTCAGAGAAGGAGCGGTCAATGCACAATACAAACCCGGATGAATGACAGCCATCATACTGCATCAATCCATGTATTCAACTGCATAAATCTCCACTCAGACCTGGTGCAGAAGGTCGAGATTATATTTATTACTTATGGTACATCATGGAAATCGAGGAGAAGGCTCTGGATAAGGAAAAGTGAAGAGGTCAGGCTATATAAATCAAAAACTAGTGAACGGATCAATGCACCTTTAATTGCGGGCCGAAAAGACAGTAACGTGATGAGGCTACATAAGTCATCGTTCAGATATCGCGGGTAGTGGTGGCTCAGAAACGGAGAGGCCTCGAAGCTTTTGGATGCAAATGATTGTACATAGAAACGATATATTGGGTGTCAATTATGACTACATGCATTTTGTGTGCAAATGTTGAGCATCCAATGACTATAAGTATGTCTTTAAGGTGAGCGTCAACAGAGTGTCAACAGAGCGTCAACAGAGCGTCAACAGAGCATCAACAGAGCATCAACAGAGCGTCAACAGAGGGTCAACAGAGCGTCAATGATATTTGGTCTTACCCTTTTCGCAATCAAATGGCTGCGTGGTCATAACTATCCAAACAGAAAGTATTGGCCAGATTTGTAGGTACAAAGGACACCGACACGCTCGTTGCCCCATTTTAGAACTGAACATCAATCAAGCGTCAACAATTTTGGGCCTTGCATCCTGAATAACCACTGGGCTGTGCAAAGGCATTAACCCATAAGTACAGAATTGGCCACCTGTATGGGTAAGAATGGTAGCGGTGATATTGCTACTACCTCCTGAAAATGAGCGTCAACGGAGCATCAACAATGTTTGGTTTTGCATCCTGGATAATCAAAAGGCTAAGCAACAGTGTTAAACCCAGAATCAAAGAGTCGGCCGCCTTACTGGGGAAAAATGCTAACGACGATATGGCTAGTACCATCTAACAATGAGGGTCAATGGAGCGTTAACGATTATTGATCTTGTATCTTGGATAATCAACAGGCTATGCAACGGTATTAACCCATAATCAAACTGTCAGCCGCCTTTATGGGGAATAATGCCAATGACGATATCGCTAGAACCTCCCAACACTGAGCGTCAACAGAGCGTCAACAATTTTTTGCCTTGTATCTTGGATAATCAAATGACTATTCAGAGGCATCAACCCATAATTGAACTATCTGCTGCCTATGTGGGCAAAACTGCAAGTGACGATATCACAACTGCCCTCCTAACAATGTGCGCCAAAGGAGCATCAAGTGCTCTTCCGGGGGTTCAGTAAGCTGCACAGCAATGAACTGCACTGCAATGTTTCTCAATGGAGTTATTAACGGTCAGTCTTCTTTATATGTCATTGTATTCCACTTCACAAATATGGATGCAATGTCTCACAGATCTGACATTTGAATTGCTTGTAGCTCTAGAGTCAATATTTAAGAACCAGCCTCCTACTTTACTATAAGGTAACGTTTGACAGTCTTTCAAGTAGAATTGCCCAACATGCGACTTCACACCACGAAGTCGGATTCAAAATCTATAAATACCTCATTGCTAGAGGTTATGATCTCTTCCAAAAATCATTGTGTTTTTATTTGCAATTTGAGCGACCTTAAATTACAAATCATATTCGATGCTTGGTGGGCTTCAATGAATACTGGCTCGAAGTGTGCTATTGCTTGGAATTATTCTAGACATGCGACTTCGTGGCCCATCGTGGCGATTCTATTTACATTGCGGAAATGCGGAGACCGGCTGCCCTGGCATCATATCTATCGTTTGTCATCAAGTTCTTCGTAATCCATCAGAACATGCGACCAGCTCAATGGGGCAACACTTGTTGGCCAAATTGCACATCACGAAGTGGAACAAATTAACAGAGTTGGAAGTGACAGAATTGACTAGTTCAACGGTGGATGAAATAGCTTTGGCCATACCGAAGCGGCAACGAAGTCAAGAAATTACAATTGTAAGTTCACAAAGGAAATTCATATTTGACATTTAGATTTTGTCTATATTAACTGGACTGACCAACACAATGCTCCAAACTGGCAGCGAAGAACTCTGAAACTGCCGAATTCCACTAAGCCATCTGGAATCGCTACCTCATGTTAGGATTTGTTACGGCTCATATTCCATGGAACGCGATAACAAACCTAGAGCTAAAGTCATCATATAATGCATTACAGAGCGATTCGGTGCTACCGTTTGCCAGTATGTGGAGCATGATTTGGCTGAGGGAATATGCACTGACAGTGGAAGCATTTAAAAAGCAATCGCTGTCAAGGAATAAAGTTAGTTCAGCTTTGCATGTGTGGACTTTGAAGAACAAATTGGCCATATTGTCGGTCTTTGCAGACTATCTGGATCGAAATTGGGCATTGCGAGAAGTACAAATTGCATTCGATGAGGTCAATGGCTTGCTCTTCCCAAGCTTCAAAAGCCAATCAAGGATAATAAGTCAAGGGTCAATATACTAGAGCACGGCTGGCCATACATATGAAGAAAGTTCTTGATCATGTTGAGCTTACCAATGGCTGTTTATTTGGAATTACGACTGATAACGCTTTCCCAAATGACTCAATGACTCGCAAATTGCTATCGACCCTTCAGGCCTCCAGAATTGAGGGGCCTACACTACGAAACCACATTCCATGCATCGCGCATGTCATTTAGCATGCTTTGGGTGCATTCATGAGCAGTCTGTATGTAGAAGGCTACTCCAAGTCTTGGGAAGCCCATGAGCGCAATCAGCAATTTGGAGAGAATGAAAGAATAGACATTGGGAAGAGTCAAAGACTCTGTAAAGAGGGCAATGCTAGAATCAATAAGGTGTCTGCCATGAGACCAGGTTTAGCAAAGATAATTGAGAAAGTATGTATTTCAAGATATTTTGAAAATCCTGAAACTGACAGTCATATAGCAGCGAATGCTTGCTGTGTTGATTACACTGAAACCTGGTCGTTGACACAAGTCCATTGACTGTCAAAAAGCTAATGTGGAAATCGCAGTACTACCTGTTATGGATGTGAAGTCATGGTGGAATTCGACATTGGAGTTACTTGAGCAAGACTACAGAGTGCGAGGATTCACCCTCGAGTGGCTCAAGCATCGGAAATACACTGTTCAGCAGCCTCTGTTCACAATACAGGATGAATGGAACATTGTTAAGTATGTCATGGAGGTTATAAGGCCATGCCGGTACTCGACCCTGTGGATGTCAAAATGGCATATGGTTACTCTGCATCACGTTATCACCATCTACAATGACATGTGTGATTATATGGATGGTGTTATGCGAACTTTGGCGAAGAAAAAGACTCAATGGAAGGAAGACTTATACTTTGCTGTGAAGTTGACGCACCAAAAGCTTTCCAAATATTAATCTGAAATAACTCCAATGACGCGTTTCTTTCTCATTTCAGCACACATCCTTGATTGTTACCGGAAGTTGCGATCCTTTAGGAAGTGGGACAAGGCAATCGATAATGATGCTGATGATGCGACCTCCTATACTACCCAATACCAGGAGGCGTTTCTGAACTATGTGGAGAATGAGTACTGGGCCAAACATCGACATTTGCCAATCATTACACCTGAAAGCGTACCGAACAACAATCACTTCTCCTCTGAAATGGGTTCCAGATCTGGTCAATCTTCTTATGATCCATATGATTTGTCTAGCGATGATGAAGAATACATAATGCCTGAAGATGTGGCCAAAATGACGCCCGGACAAAGCGAATGTTCAGCACCCTAATTGACTGCCGCAAGGCACTATTTGACACCACAGCCTGAATTACCACAAAACCGAAGGCAAGTTAATCTGAATCATAATGATTATCACTCCGACCCGATGGAGATTGCCAGTACAATTTGGATACCGGATATCATCGACCCGTGGCGTGGGCAAGAGGACATGCACTCAAAGAACGCCGATCTGTCCAATGTGGCCCGAGACGAATTCTGGTTCATACCACCCGGCGTCGGAGTGGAGGCCCGTGTTTCCCTTGTGCGTGATGTTATCGGCTGCAGGCAGTCAAATACCACAGGAGAGACCCTTCACGAGAAAGTTGTTGTAAGTCAGTTTTCTCAGGCCAATAACAGGATAATTACAGGTGATGAATTAGCATTGCGTACCACAAATACTGAAAACGACTTGGGAATGAAGACAGAGGCAGAGGAAAGGAAATTGCACAGAATAGCTACAGTCCACAACTTTTTGGAAATGTGCCAGGGGAGACAACACCTACGTGCTACAAAGAATGAATCTCGCACTCAAATCCAACAAACCACAGCCGTACGATACATTGAAGATACTGAAGAGATCGTCAAAGCGTCCGGGTCAAACTTTCAACATGATGGTATGGCTGCATTCAAATTTTGGGAAAGATCATCTTTGCCACCAGGTTTGTCTGCAAAGGACCTCCCTGGAGGACTATCTCATGTATTGAATGTCCACCGAATCAGAAGAATCGACTGACATCCAGCCAAAAGTGATGAGGATAGCTCACCTGGATGCATTTTGGCCACCGACAATTTGCTTGACTGGAACTGGGACTTCGATAATCCAAATGACACCGAAGACAACTGGGAGGCCGGCAATGAATCCAACATAGAGCTAGACCATGGTGACTATGATCGAGAAACCCCAGAGCTGCGGGATATGAGTGCCCCACCGAATGGTCCCGGATTGATTCGGCCAACATGGAGGTCAAAGTAACATGATGAACAGGTATTGATGATGTCAGTACGAAAAACACTGGAAGGAATAAGGGGAACATCAAAATGTAGGACAGAATGTGTCAATGTATGGTCACCAGGTTCTTTATGTTATTTGACTGAGAATTTCATTTAGAGAAATATTATGGGAGAATATTGGGCAGTTGCATGGGAATATTGGTTCATAAACAGAAGTACACCGGTCGTAATGAATAATTTGGCAAGAGTTATAAATTTTAATCGAATGTGAGCAACCTGACCATGAATATAACTGGGCTCGGCTATGCCACAGGGCCGAGTCTCGATCATGCAGAAAGGCAACCAATAAGTTCAAATCATTATCATTGCAATTACCGATGGCAGCAGATATCGAATGGATAATACATTAAAATCAGTGTCAACAGAGCATCAACAATTCTTGGTCTTGTAAGTAAAGTACTTGAAAAGCGATCTGGTCAGTATTATGAATAACGAACATATTGGTATCGTTTATAGGCAAAAGAGATAGCGAGATGGTCACTGCCCCATTCTGATAATGTGCGTCAACCGAGTGTCAACGATTTTTGGATTTCCATCTTGGGTAACCTAAGTGGTGATTGGCTGACAACATCCATGAATGAAGTATTGGCTGCCTTCTGTGGCAAAGACGATAGCGACACACTCCCTGCCCCATTCTGAAAATGAGCATCAACGGAGCGGTAATGATTTTGGGTGTTGCATCTTGGTAATCCAACTGGTGATAGATTGCACAAATCCCTAAACAAGGTAGTAGCCGCCTTCAGAGGCAAAAACAATAGCGACATACTCCCTACCCCATCCTGAAAATGAGTGTCAACAGAGCGTCAATGATTGTTGGTGTTGCATCTGGGGTAATCTAACTGGCGATTGGTTGCAAACATCCATAAATGGCATATTGGCTGCATTTAGGGGCAAAAACAATTGCGACACACTCCCAGCCCCATCCTGAAAATGAGCGGCAATGGAGCAACAATGATTTTTGGTCTTGCATCTTGGCTAATCTAAGTGTCGCTTTGTGGCAATAATTCATATATCAAGGAATGGCAGCCGTTTCAACCGAAACAGTCCATGTCATATACGTCACCCCATCATGCAAATGAGCGTCAACGGAGTGTCAACAATTTGTGGTCTTGTGTAGTGGGTAGTCAAGGCATTGCCCAGATATATGAGCTCAGATCGGAACTATCGATAGCCGTTATAGGCAACAATGCAATATATCAACGAAAACACACGGATTCCAAAATAATCGATATTGCAATCTGCATAACATGCAAAAAGAGATTATTGGCTGCTGAATATGTGATTTTGGTAAGATACTATTATCAAACTACAACAGCAAGTGAATTATATGAATCAACATATGGACCTGCTGGGCGACCTGCTGACAACCAGGCCAATCCGGACGGGTTGGGAGATGTGCATCGAACCGCACCCCAATCGACAGTTCTGGTGGATTGAAAACCAAGAATGCTGATTTGGTAACAGTTTGCATTTGACCCAGACCCAGACCAGATGCGACGGTCTGGAACTCTTGCTAACACTAAGAGTGATCCTTGGGGCGCCTGAAGATGATGATCGAGTGATCTCAGAGATACACTCTGAGGCAGTGATGAAGTGAGTGTTGAGATTCACTTGGAGAGGCCATGATAATGTGAACTTAAAGGCTGTAATGGAGCAAGTTCGAAGATACACTGCGAGGCCATGATTGAGTAGACCTACATCTCCGAGGCTGTGATGGAGTGAGATTGGAGATGCACTCTGAGAGGCCATCATTGTGTGTACTTGGAGGGCATGATTGAAGCATTGTGGAGATACATTTGGAGGCAGTAATTGATTGAGTTCAGAGTTGAACTTAGAGACTGACATTGAGTGAACTCAGAGGTGCATTTCGAGGTCGTAATTGAGCGAGCTTGGAGATCCACTTGGAGGCCACGATTGTGCGAATTTGGCGGCCGTGATCGAGCGAGTGTGTAGGTTCACATGGAAGCCATGAATGATCGAGATTGGAGGAGTCCTTGGAGAAGTTATATATGGAGGCGGTAGATCAGACGGGAGGTGCACCAGGTGCTGAGACTGTATTCATCAGTTAGCTATCTCACGACTGTGGGAATGTGCAGAGGTGACTTTACCTTTGTGCTTTCATGGAGAGCTGGCTGGTGGGGGTTGATCTTGCAGGGAGGCAAGCCGGAAGCTGAAGCTGGATTCGGGGGATGACTCATAATTATGGGAATGATGGGAAGACAGACAATCTCGAGTGGATGCTGTAGTACACAGTGTATGCTGTACTTGGCGTATGCTGTATTCGTTGTATGCTCTACTCAGTGTATGCTGTACTTGGTGTTAACTCATTATCATGGCATGGAGAGATAGAGAGGGATGACTTAACATTAAATTCTGCAATCATAGTAGAGTTGTGGACGAGAAAGAGAGATGGGGTGGATGAAGCTGGGAATGATACGGGGGATCTGAGTGGGGATGAGAAATCAGGGGTATGACTTGCTTGATTGGGTCGAAAAAATACTGAATATCGGTGTTGTGAACTGCTGGATCACATGTTGTACCTGCCATATCAGGATTGCACGATTGACTCGTACCCGAAATTCTCTACAGTCACAGTTTTGCATGATGATTTCTCATCTTCTATCTTCTCTCCCTACCTTGTGCTCAACTGTACCATAACCTACAAACATGAAGTGAAGATATCCGTCTCCATCTCTCCATGCGATAATCATAAGTAAACACGGAGTCCAGTATCCACCGAGCACTGCATTCACTGAGCACTGCATACACCTTGAACTGCAATCATGCAGTACCGCATACACCGAGTACTGCATATACCGAGTATTGTGTACAATGAGTTCTTCATCATCTCAAGAGTGTCTGTCTCTCACTCCCAGCCAGTCCCTCATCTCTCATCTCTCGGCGGAGATTGTTGTACTCAATTCTCCACATTCCCACCATTACAGGTTAACCAACGAATCAATTCTCTGCTCCTGTCTTGCCTCGCACCTGTTCTGCCACTTTCAGATCGGCCGCCTCCTGATGGAGCGGCTCCAGATCGACAAGCTCCAGATCGACCAGTCCCAGATTGACTGGCACCAGATTGACTGGCACCAGATTGACTGGCACCAGATTGACTGGCACCAGATTGACTGGCTCCAGATTGACCGGCTCCAGATTGACCGGCTGCAGATTGACCACCTCCGGATTGACTGGCTCCAGATTGGCCGGTGTCACGGCGCAGGAAGGTACGGTGCTACCTGGGAATAATAGAAGAAAGATACGGGTGGTGCGGAAGGAATTGTGTTACGGAAAGGAGGAGACGTTGGAAGACGCGGAGGAAGCGGCGAGATGGTGGCGGTATAATTTAGTAAGATAAAGAAGTGGTCAGAGGTGTTGCGACGTCGGACGATGTGGCGTGGTTGTTACGATAAGGAATAACGG
>Ga0307515_10002458_pt1 | contig 40288 bp, 37 predicted proteins | sample 17_EM_MG_FD_194513 | JGI IMG/M metagenome (GOLD analysis project Ga0307515, IMG submission 194513) | Populus trichocarpa ectomycorrhiza microbial communities from riparian zone in the Pacific Northwest, United States - 17_EM | ecosystem: Host-associated > Plants > Roots > Unclassified | place... | reverse complement strand
ACTGCTTCAGCATAACTGCAGCCCCTGCGAAGAGTGTAACACACGTGTCGTTCTGATGATGCGTATACGTCACCACAAAGTACAGGAGGTACGTATGCAACGCGACCCGTCGCCTGGGCGACGGGCAGCGTGTAATTCTCCGTCAGAGCGTACGAGGTTCCGTCAGAGCCGTCAGAGCCGTCCGGAATACCCGGGTGTTTCAGACGGAAATTCGGGTCGTTGCTGATGAGACCTGAGCTGTGAGGCTGACGATGCAGGTATATATGCCACATTGCAATCTGAATGCAAATTGATTGAAGTTTCATTGACCAATACTGTGGTAGTGACTGCACCTTCACTTTGCTAACAACCTGTACAAAATCTCTGCACATGGCCAGACAACTTCTCCATTTTCTGGAGAACCAATCATTCTTGTTATGCTAGCTCCATCTGTGAATGCTAGTTCTAAATTTGTAATAGCTATGCAAGGATAGTGACAACTCAAGGAGCCCAGATTTAGAATGGTTCACACATTGAAGAGCCAAGCACCACAATCAATTAACTCCCTCCATGTCTTGGCAAGCCAGTAGCAGCCATTCATGGTTCCTATGTTGACACTCTTCTGCCACAAATACTGCTGGTACTTGATGCTCCACCATCCACCTCCTTGTGTCCATATCACCATTCGAGATACTTTCAACTGTCATTCCCAACAGCCTGAAGAAACTCCCTCTTATGAGAAGAAGGCGTGGACTATCTTGCCACTGACCAGCAGAATATTGACAGCAGCAACATTAAGGATTTCGACATATACATTACAGCCACCTGTGGAATGTGCTGGCACTGTAGATGCAATCCAGCTTAATTCTCCGGGTAAACTGGATTGCATGCCATGTCCTCTGCCAGCTCTTTCATTGAAGAGGGAATTGAAGAGCCAACAGCACAATGTATCGTGAAACAACTCCATAATTCATCATCTTCTACCAAGGCAAACCCTACCCGTCTAGAGCTCACACAGTGTGTCCATCAGGACAGGCATGATGTGGCACAATTATCTTCACCCAGTGAATCACATACTTGTGTCACCCAATTAGGACTGTCAGCCAACTAATATCTTCTTTGCCTCACCCAATTGGGGCTGTCTGACAACTCCATAACATTGTTTCCCATGTTGGAATATGATATACCAAGTGAATCTATTGGTGTGTCAAATACTTACAGAGTTCTCTGGTTTCCTGTAACTTTCCAGAATATCCATTCCAATTGAACCATATGGATTTTCTGAATCCGGGCTACAAATTAGAATTACCATTGCATTTCAAAATGCTCTCTTCATATGCTATCATATAGACACATATCACTATTTGCTGGTTGGTTCATATTTGATAAAAGTCAATTCAGTTGGAGCTGACAGCTTTCTCTCCTCGTTATCATCTTATGCAGTTTTCCAATTAGATGTGTATTGTCAAGAGTGATTGCAAGTTGTGTGATCTGCAATCCATCCTTCACTATCATGAACTGTACCTATCAATGGACAAAATGGTTCGGTAATCATTGTTGTATTATTGCATAGGTGCTGCTGGAATGTTTTGTCAGGAAAATCTATTTCTAGCCACCACCACTCACATGAGAAAGAGAAATCAGAGGGGAGAACTTGAAGATATAGAGATAACAGAAGTGGGCTCGGTGACAGTGAGTAAATATATTTGGAGAATACTCTGGTGAATTGCCATCATCTTACCATACAACAAAAAATACACACTCTATTCCTTCCAGGTCTTAGCCCCAAGTAATTGATTTAAGTTTTTGTCTATCCGGGCTGTTTGTGTAGTTTCTCAAATGCCAGTATCCTATTGTATCCTTACATGGTCATGTGAAAATACCTGAGCAAGAACCGCACTTTCTCACGAGTCTCCTTTGGATGCTGCAAGAGGTGTGCTGATGTGCCGAAGATTGGCCGCCTGTGTACTAGCTCTGCCATTTTACCACAAATGGAGCCCAATTATGGATGCTGGTTCAGAAGGCTGAGTACAAAATAGTCGAAAGAATCTCCACATGGTAATCAAGGTATAAGTGCAGAGAGGCTACTAATTGCGGACACCTACTCTGCAAGGAGAGTGAACATTGAAGAAAATAATACCATTACCAGTGGCGGTGCAAACAAGTTCAGATTGTAAATGCCAGGTATGATAAGTCTGGATCAACAACAATCCTAAAAGATGAAAACCAACCCTAAACCAGCCTGACTACAAATGAAATGGCACAGACCTAACCCCAGGGTAAACACCACTGACCTCATCCTGGCATGAATACTGAGATTATGATACTGACATGCCTGCGAAATTGGACACCAATGTTGTAGACAGTATTCTCTCTGAAAATACTCACTAACCTTATATCTGGACGAGCAAATACAACTGATAATTGACACCACCACCAGATACAGGTGCACTCTGACCTGAAGGAATCACAAGTTAGGACATCATTGATGGTTGTAGGATTCTGAAGAAAATTAATCAGGAAAGTACTAGTCATCAGGTTGGACGGTGCAGGGAGGAGAATAGAAGAGATAGCCGATGTGGCACATAGCTATGAGAGAAGACAGCGAAAGGTGGTGATGCTGGGCTAAGAAAGGAATGAAAAAAGAGCTCACCTCAAACTGAGCACAAATTGACCCAAATCCCATTCCGAAAACTCACAAACTAGCAATTGAGAGTAGGTTACCAATCACTTCCTACTTACCACCTAAACCACAATGTGAGTGCCAAATTGCTATGACAATAGTAATCAAGATGACACCTAAGCACACAGGATCAAATTGCACTGCCATCTGTTTCTGTGGCCATGTCTGATTCTGTCCTGCTCAACTCTCAAGTAGCACAGAATTCCCAGCCAATGCTGCATCTTCCACCAATGCCTTGTCCAACTATCTGTACAATTATATACAATACAACCAGTTCCTGGTCATTGCAATTGCTATGGATAAAAGGTAAATAACACTTCTGCAAACCATGGGTGCCCCAGACTTCGGAGGACGGGATGTTCCACTGTTCATTACTGCAATCACTACCCATTCCACTCGTACGGGGACAGACCCAGTTGCTCATGACTTCTTCAAAATGATCCGGTACAATTGTTCTGAAACAATCTGCAAGACAATCAAACAAATGAACTGATGTTCAATGAAGCACTGTCAGCTGTGGAAAGAGGAACTGAAAGATGCCATCAGCAATACGGAGAGCTAAGTTTATAGGTACAAAAGTTGGTGCTTCAAACAACTCTGCTAGGACCTGTTGGATCCTGGGAAGATATGTCAGAAAGGCAGTATCCATGGAAAAGACAGCACAAGTCACGTTATGGTCAAAAAGCCAGCCTTGGCTGAGTACTCACAGGTGGAAATGCACTTAGAAACCCTCCGATGAGATTTGAGTGCAAAAGAAGTAATAGAACCCCAACAAGACTCTAGAGGCCCCTCATAATCCAAAGCCAACCCACACTGACAGCCTATTCCCAATCGCTATGCAACCACCAATACCCTCACTCTCCTAGACCCTACAATAGCACATAAGGCACTGGGGGTCTCTCCCTATGCAGTCCCAGCTGTAGTTCCACTTCCACAGATACCAGTCGTGGCAAATCTGCTGGCAATTCCTAATGAAATGATTGTGGCACCAGCACAAGCCACAAAGGGAATTCCTATCGCAAAAGCTGAAAATACAATCTATACAACAATGGACAATATATTCAACTCCATTGCTTCCTGGGTCTTGCAGATGAGCAAGGTGACTGAGCCCAGGAATCGAGGCTACCAGAGGGCCAGCATGTTTGCCATCCAAACCGACCATCAACTATTGTAAAAAAGAATAACATTCACAGCATCTGATGCACCCACCGGATCTACTCAAAGACCGCCAGAACACAACTATCAGCTGCACCCATGGCTAGGATTAGCACCCTTTCTCACTTATGATAAGGTGGGACACATCTGCATATTCTGTTCTATGTCTGGTCCACTGGGAAACTGGGTATTGTCCATCCTAGTGAATGCGAAAGACTCACGTGATGTACAAGGTGAGGAAATGGAGGGGAGATATCGGGATATGGCCTGGAAAGAAGATTGTTGTCCATTTGAGAATATGCCTGTGAAGTAGCTTGACAAGTGTAGGATGGAGGGAGTAGCTACAATGACAACACTATAGCCGCCTCTGCTGCAACACATTGTGAGATCTTAGCTGTTCCAGATGGCTAGCGGTCGGGTGACTGGTCATTACTCAGGGATAACTTGACAGCAGTCGGATATTGGCAGATATTACTCATTGCAGTCCGCAATGCTTGATGGCATCAAAGAATGCAACTGGGACTGTATACAAGAACTATGTGACTACCACGCTGAGGAAGGAAAGTAACAAGCCCAAATAAGTGTTGAAGACAAGGAGGAAAGTAACATGGAGCAAGAGAGACACCTGGATTTGGATGAGACAGAGAGGGAAAAATGGTTGGCAGTTGTGCACAAGCAGAGAGCATAAGGCATGGTGGATGAGAAAAGAAAGAAGCCCAAGAAGGTGACTAGGGGTGATAATAAGTGGGCAGGTATTGAGGCAGATGTTCCTGAGATTTCGATGAGTGCTAGTTACAAGAAAGAGTATACTATGATGAATGTGGTAGCTTTCAGCAAGTAACTGACCTAGGTAGACTGTATTGAAAAGAGGACTCCAAAGACCCCAATGGCTCGGAGAGTGTCACAGAACAGAGCCGCAGTCGTAGATCGATGAAACTAGATAGTCCTCAGACGCAGCCAGCTCAATTTCACTATTCCACTCTGGCAGGAGGAAGATACCAGCAAATTGACCTTTCAACTAATAACAAAGTCTAAAACAGTCTCAGTTCCAAATGACAAATGAGTTGCTGCCAGGACAACAGCCACACCCAATGCTACTTAGAGTTGCTCACATTTCTGTGCTCTAACGCCTGAATGGTGAGGCCGGAGACAATGAAACCCATCATGCCTGAGCCTCTTCAACCACTGTTGGAATGATTCATTCACACAATCTTGCCATGTGCAACAATGGTGGATAGAAGGTTTGCATGCTGAGTCTGAAACGTGCCAGACAGTTGACCATTTAGTGGAAATGTAGTGAGTGGAAGATGATCACTGCCAATGGTAATACATTTGATTTGATGGAAGTGGCAGAATTGGTACCAGTCAGCATCCATGGAATGGTCACCCCAGCGCCTAGCTTTTCAGCAAAATCAGGATCTGAACAGGTAATCTGGGGTTCTCACTGTCAATCTTATGATTGAAAATCTGTAAGGAACCTGAACAATGGCAGTAGTGAGGTCACCATCTCCGCCTTTAATGGGACAGAATAGTTAATGTTCACTGCTTTCTTTCTGGGAGACAAGCAAGATAGATTTGCCAGCAGCTCAGGAAATATATATGCCAAGTTAAATTCAGGGTGACTAGGAAGGATAGGGCCTGGTACCACCAAGAAACAATTGTCAAGGGTTTCCAGAGAAATGAGTGGAATAAAAAGGGCTCAAATAGTAAACAGGTCAAAGGGTAGATCCTGGAGGATAGGATGGGGGTATTTGCAGGTAAAGTGAAATGTATATAAAATGGAAAAGAGCAGATATTGCTAAAAGAATAAGAGAAACTATCAGTCAGAAAATTGGGGCGATTGTAGGCAGTCAGGAAGCTGACAGGAATACGCTTAAACTCGAAAGTCAGGTTGGTTGAGGGTGATGGGCTGTTAGTCAGGGAGTTGGTCAAGAGGATGATAGCCAAGGAGTAGTTGCTGGGTGTGGAAATTCCTGTCAGAGAAATGAGGGTAACTGGGAGAGAATCCATCAGGATTGGGTGGAGTTCTACAGACTGCATTGCACCAGAACTTAGTCAAGGACAATACTTGTCCTGATTCTTGGACTAGGCAATGTTCAACTTCCATGAATGCACAAAGTCAGCCTGGGAGTCTGTCAAGTACTCACTCATTGCCAGAAACCTACAGCCTGATTCCTGGTCGAATGGATGTACACTAGATGCCCAGACAGGATGGAAGTTGATGAGCTGTCATCTGGGCCCTAGTAGAATGAGGTAATGGGGACAGGTTGTTTAACCCATCATCTTCCACCGAGAAAGAGAAGGATAATTGACACCTCAGAGAGAATAAGTGCCACTGACAGGAAACAGATTATGGCAGGAGGAAGAGGAAGCTCTCCTGGGTATAGCATTGACTAGAGAATACAAACTATTGTATAAATGGAACGAATTGGAAATGCTTAGTGACAATGTCAAGACATCTTAATACATCTGGCTGGAGTTTGGTCCCAGGGTCTCGAATGATCATATCTTCGACATATCCAAGGAACTCACTCCAGTATACAAGGTGATGATAGAAGAGAGGGTTTGGCAGGACCTATTCAAGATTGTGGGAGCCTCTATAAGCATGTTAACTTCTTTGCTCTAAAATAGAATGGGACTTACTGGTTCATTATATCTGCCATTAGCAGGAAACAGAACACTCCACAGGATGCTGAGATACTGCCTAACTTTGAAGAGTTTTCCAAAGTCTTTACCAGGCTGCCAACATCTTTTGTAATTAACATTTACTGTCGGTACTTCCAAAACGTGTTGGACTAGTATTGCTGGAACTCTATTCGCCTTCAGGCTATGCAAGGCATTTATCAGCTAACCAGACTGGTATAGGGAGCTACTAGTTTAGTATCAGCATTTGTCAGAGTATCTTGGAAAATACTTAATGCCCACCAGGGATCAATAGTGGATATATTTATTGAAGATGTAATGGTGAAAGGCACACAGAGTTGATACAGGGAAGAAGAGGTAGAGGACTGCCTGGAGGTTAAAGGATTGTTATGAAACATGACCAGAATCTTGATAACATACTTGCTGATATGGGGATAGCTGGAGCAACTCTGTTCAGAGAGAAATCCTACTAGTGTTGTAACAATGTTCAACTATTCAAGTCTGGCTGTGGAGAGGTGGGAAGGAGGCTGCAATTGATGAAGGTTGACAAGGTGTGGCATTGGCCCTGGTGCGAGAATACAACTGGCTGAAGGGCATTTTGGTACTTTGCTCATTCTTTACAATATGGATCCCTCAATATGCAATAGTCGCAGGACACCTGTTCCGGATCTTGCAGAATGAAGTTCAGTTTCCCTTGGTGACTGTAGAAAGGAATTGTATGGCAATCTTGAAGGAAGCTTCCTGTAATGCTCCAGTGTTGATGAGGTTAGACATTAGCAATGGTGCTGGCCACATAGTGGTGGGAGTTGATCCCCATGGAAAATGTTGGGGTATAATTACAGCAGGAAGGCCAGAATCATGTCTGGTACCTGTGTCACTCTGAAACCGGGATTTGGAATACTGCCAGGAATTGTTATCATACGGGACAACATGAGTGCTGTGGTCTGATGGATACACTCAAAAAGTTTCTCAACTACCTATATAGTGTGAGATACCTTGTGGAATCAGACACTAACACATTAGTGAATCTACCAAACTTAGCAGCCAATAACCAGTAAAGAGCACAAGGCACCTGCAGGATGGAATGGAAGCGGTGGCTAGAAGTTGATGTAATTCACGTTCTTTGGAGAATGAATAGAGGTCATCATTGTCTTTGATGGTGACCACAAGAGGATGGGGAGCCCAAGCTAGGAGAGGAGGAAGAAGAAGAGGAAACAATTGAAGCAAGTATACAGGGAATACTGGTGGAACAAGCACTGGCAAAAAAGAGGAAGGAGAGAATATACATCCTATTTGTTGTGTGAAATCTGAGGGGAGAATCTACAGGGAGACAGAAGAAAAGAGGTGAATGTCTGGGGAAGTGGAAGTCGCCAAAGAAAAACCAACCATAGCAATGCAGCTGTATTAGCTGGATGATATGAAGTACCTTTTTTCGGACAGAGTACTCTACTGGAGGCAGACATGTCACAACCTGCCAACAAATGTGGTTGCAAGAATGGACAATATATGGAATGCAATTGAAGCTGCATGTGAATGGAGTGCACCCAGTGGAATGGAAGGAATGTTATGAATGGTAGTTGAGTTGGACTGCTGTCCTGGAATGTACATTGAAATCAAAAACTGGGTGAAATCATGATTGCGCTGCACGAATAGTGCACAATGGTGATGTCACAAAGCTCTGGAATGCTGAATCGTTAGCCACCTGTGGCACTCGTCGGGAACAGTGTTGGCAATGGTACCAACCAGCTGGCACTGTTGACGTCAGGGTTCGAACCGGAATCAAATCGTTGCAATGGGTTATACCAAAAGAACAACCGGGACCATTGCTTTTGGGCCGGTTCCCACCTAAGACCCGGCCCTTGTAAGCAATGATTTTGGGGTCCATTTAAGTTTTTGAGATCTGATCGTATCGCAACATGATCTATATGTGAATTATGCAGTATTAGGAGCTCTTTCTCATGCTGGTCTCCTACTCTGAATCTGAGCAATATTCATTGAGTAGATGTTGAAAACCCGCAATTTGGGTGTGATTTTGAGCGTTATTTCATTGCGACTTGAAGATTAGTGATTGGATTGCAAATTGGAGACCAGGGCGTGAAGGAGCTTCTGAAACTGCATCTTTTACGTATATACCATGTTGTGGTACGATAAGAACTCAAAAACTTCATTTCAGCCACAATTGCAGGATCTGCACAATGGAACCGTGGTCCGGTTCCAACTCGGCCGACAACCAGCAGTTTTTGGTCACAGCCGGGTTTCAACCTGGAGCAAGTTAATGGGTTCAGTTCCGTAGTGATTACGAACCTACACCAGGGTCTCGATTCCGGATCCAACCTGGACTGCAGCCAGGTAACCTGCAACCATTGCTAACACTAAATGGGAATGGATGTCGTGTACATGTCCAAAACTGAGGGCGGATTCAACCAATTGCGGCTTGCCAGGGCATATCTCAGAGGGTGCATACAGTCATGAATACTAAAATCCGGTACATTGCAGAACGTACAAGGCATCATACGCAAGGATGAAAATTGTCGACTCCAAATGCCAATATGTGTGTTAGTGGCCGAAGCAGCTGATAATGAACATTAGACCACTCTCCTGATCAAACATTTTGATGTCCAGAAGATCCCAATAACCCCAAACTCTGCCACCGCTAATTGAGTAATCAAATGAGGGTACAGACCGATTCCAGATGCATTATCCAACAACAGCACCCGCTCTGACAAACCAAACAAGATGTGCCTTGCACAGCAATGAGTGGAGCTCTTGGCCACCAGGATCACCATTAGAGCCATGACTGGATCTGTGCCCTTCCACCTAATGTTCAGTCATTAGGGGTTGGCACTGTTAGAACTGCAGACTGTCAAATGCAATGCCGCCAACAAGACCCAAGAAAATGACACAACAGTGTCACTGCAAGTAACAATAGCAAGGCTGCTGAACTGACGGCAATAGGTGACTGATGCTTCCATACAAATTGTAACCAAGTGGAGTGATGCCAAGAAAGGTTACTGCAACGAAGCAGCCACTCTCCAAGCTGAACACCTTCCAATCAGCAATTCGGCTGTTGTACACCCAACCAAGATATAGTAGTCATGCAGTCCCAATCTGGATGCTGGACGGCACGGACCTTACTGTGTCAGAGAAAATCAGAAGTGTTTGTGAACCGATTTACTCACAGCACTACATACAGCAGAGCTCAGGAGGTGGATACCTGATAGACAGCCGAAGAAGAGCTTCATGTACAATAAAGGAATACCTGGTGCATGAGAAAGTAGTATGCCTAGCATTGCAGAAGTGGAGGAATTGGAAGAATTCAGCGCATTCTATGTATAGCCAGTAGCAGGCCAGAACTGTATAGGATAATGATGGGAGTATTTTAAATCAGTGGAAAGAATGGAAGAGAAGATTGTGGGTGTGGGTGGAGGTTATGGCATGGAGTAAAAAGCTGGTGGATACACGAAATGTAGTGCATCCTGTGCAGGTGGACCACCTGCAAAAGCAATGAGGGGAATGATGGCAGTTGGGGAAGATTGGAGGGGAAAGGGAGGAGATCTATTGAATGGACCATAATAAATGGTGTAGAAGATATCAACAGCACATAATTGAGTGGTTTGGTAAGATTGTGGGGGAAGCAATATTTCTATTGGCTGAGTTGTATCCATATTACACAAAAAATTGCTACCAGTCTCCCCTAATCCTCTAGTCACCTGAAGATAAAATAGCTCACACCTACTGCAGGAGTGGGTAGAATATTCACCACCCACAACAGAAATAATGAGCATGTTATTCACAACTGCCAAATAGATTAAGGCAAATTCGATGGCAATATGCAAAGAAGTTGTGATGAGATATGAAATGGGCAGACTAGTAAAATTAGGGACCACTTAGTAACTGGATGAAGACGTAATTAGTACAAGATACCCCTCCAGTCATATCAAGCTCTTTTCCTCCCATGTTCCTCAAAAATCACAGCCACCAAACTGTGCTGTTTAACACCCTTTGCACACTGACAAATGTGCCCAATAGAACCATCTCAATGATACCCACCAACCAACAACCGGCCAGACATTTACATCATTCAACCTTATTGCACAAGTACTCGCTACAGCCACCACTGGTGCGGTCACCACCTCCGCTATTACAATATATATCATCTCTTTGAATACCACTACTATCTCTGGTGATGGTTCTCCAGAATCTTTTCCATTGGAAACACTGTAACAACTCAGGTGGGATTTCTTCCTGAATAGACCTGGTAGATTGTTACAAGACACTTTAAAAATTGCCACTCTGGATCTCACCCTGCAAGGCCAAGCTGACTTCATTCTAGCAATGTATGGCATCTTTGGTGACAACAGCAATGGGGCCAACACTCAGGTCGCAAGGTTATCCAATGTCGCAGAAAGTTATTTCAACTCGAACAAGTTAGACTACGACTGGTCCAATGATGACCTAAAGACCCTCAATTGTTTTGGCAGGGTAAGAGAGACGATGAAATAACCCCACACTGCCTGGAAGAGGAAGTCATGAGCAACAAGAAGCTGGGAGAGTGCTGGTAGGACTGCTCTGAACTCCAGAAATCCTAAGGGATTTCAGCAGAAGTGAGGAATGGCTCTGATTAACTGCAATTGGGAGTCAAATATCTAGAGTTCACAAATTGGCAATAAGATGTCTTAGCCATGCATATGTTAAACAACTCACCATGCTAAGCTGGATGACAATAGCCAAGAAGTGGTATACTTCTGGAGACATCAAGGAAGCTAAAAAGTTTTTAGATAATAGCTTCCCTCAGCTGCAAGAAGAAGTTGACTGTGACATTATGGGCCTACAATAGTTCTTGGGGTTAGCCTTGCCTCTTGGTTATTACCCAGGGTTAATTAACAGCAGTCATGATAATCAACATTGTACGATTTCACCATCAGGACACCATGGCAAACCTGGAATACATGTACTTCCTCCATTACCCAATAAGAGCAAGTTTCTTCAACTTCGAACCCCTCCAATCAATGACATTGAAATGGATGTGGTGTACGCTGGAAGTAACGCTAGAGAGCTTTTGGTGGATCTGGCCACAGATAGTGTTAGCAAAGGTTCTGGGTTACCAAGCTTCGGTCTGGGTTGCAACAGGAACTGATACCCCGTTCCGGGTTAGGAACCGCCAAGGGATCCAAACTGGGTGACCAGCACTGGGTTGTTACCTGGACTGGAACAAATACCGGTGTTTTTTGGCCGGGTTGGAACAGGACTGCAGATCTATTTTTCAGTTCCAACAATTGTGGCTCCAATTAGGCTTTCGAGTTCTTATTGTATAATGAGATGGTCTATATGTAAAAGATGTAGTTTTAGGAGCTCTTTCACCCCGAGTTTTCTGAATTGCACTCTGATCAATATTCGTTGAGTCGCTATGAAATAACACTCCAAATCACGCCCAACTCGTGGGTTTTCAACAGCTGCACAATGAATATTGCTCAGATACAGACTCGGAGACCAGCAGGTGAAAGAGCTCCTAAAACTGCATAATTCACGTCTGGATCATGTCGCTATACAATCAGAACTCAAAAACTGAAGTGGAGCAAGAATTCTGGGTTTGGAAGTGCCGGGTTGTCCGGTTGAAACTGGCCAATAAGCAATGGTCTAGGCTTTTCATGTGGTAAGACGCGTTTAAAAGGTTCAGTTCTGGTTCGAACCCTATCCTGGAACTGTTCTAGCAGTTCGGAACTGTTGCTAACACTAGCCACAGATGGGTCTGCCAATGGAGCCAGCACTACAGCCAACAAAGAGACTGCTACAATCCTGCCAACTCCTCCAGAAGTTGAGGTGCATACAATCCCACCAACTCCCACCACACCAGAGACCAGTACGATACAGCCACACCCCAGTAAACCCCACACTAGTATATTGTGGCCAACTGCCACTGAGACAGGGATTGTATGACCTGAGATAAGCCAACCGACCCGAAGCTGATGGGTAGTCATAGATTCATTTAGCATTCCCCTGCCATGATGATATGTAACTGTTCCAATGATGATGCTCAGAATGAAGAATACCTCTGCTGCCTTCAAGATTGGCATAACATCAACCTGGACTGCAAGAAAATGCTGGGTGATAAAGCAAGGATAATGGCATGCCATGAGAGAAAAATGGGAAATAAGACCATACCCATCTTCCAATTAGCTGTAAAAAAAGACCCTGAGTTGATTATAGAAGCCTGGGTACAAGATACAGTGGCAGTATATGTCATACATCTGGCCATTGTTCAATTCGATACTCACCTTGGCAACATCTGATACATTGCCACAAGCCATTAGATATAGAAGGCAGACACACATGGTGGGAAAACAATGTGGGTGTGCAAGGAGTGACAGCATCCATGTTTTTCCTTTTGGTTTGTGTTTTTCCTTGGAGTTTATGTTATTTCTTTGAGTTTTGGTTATTTTGTTGGATTTAAGTTGTTGTTATGTTCTTTTGAGTTTGATTATAAGGTTGTATGGGATAAAAGAGGAGAGGGGTGCATTACACAAAAGGCCAGACAGGAGTTGAGCAAGGAAATTCCATTTCTCACCACAACCATTCAGTTTGACAGGGGAAGTCAGCAGAGGGCGCACAGAGACCAAGCAATAACAGCAGTTGACAGGGTGATGGGGTGTATATATATTTGGAACACCCTGGGGTACATAGACATCTTCTTACCATATAAAGAAAAATACACCCTCTATTTTATCCAGCTCTTGGCCAAATATTCTCACTTCAAATTTTTGTTAATCCACACCATGTGAGTGATTCTGCACAGTCTGGTAGCACATCCCATTGTCCCACCCTATTTCTATAAACCTCAAGCCAGACCTGATCTTGCTCACTGATTGCTTTTCAATCCAATAAGAGATGTAGGGGAGTCATGACATCAGGAGATCTGTCTACAATCTCCCTATTTCACAACAACCTCAGGTAGGATCCACCGTGTTGATGACTACATCAAGTTGTGTACAAGGTAATTACGACTGCAACCGCAATCACCGATCTAGATCAACATGAACCAGCTGTGATTCTGATACCCAGCCCGAACTACTGCAGCTGTCCTCGCTATAGGGAAGTGACTGATTATTGTTATTTGACTATCATCAAAAGTGAACTGACTGGACCTGAGAGTCAGCATTTCATAGCACTTGTTTGATATGAATTAAAGAAATCTTGAAAGAAAGGCTAGGTAAGGCATTACTTGTAACAGGCAGGTCAGGAGTAGGTGATAATGGATACAATATTGTGACATCAGAGACAAGACAAAGCATTCCACATTGGTTTCGAGGAAACAAGGCATAACAAGGACCAAATTCATACGTTGCTTTTCTATGCAAGAGAACGAGTAAAGAGAGAAGAAAAAGAAATCATCCAACACCAAACTACCTCTCTTTATATATAGTTTGTCTGCCCCCCTCAAATCATTTCCCATGCTCCAGTATACCATCTGAATCTTTCTCCGTGATCTTACACACCACCAACATTACTCTGTTCAATTGAACCATGCCACATCGACTGGCATCACAACACTTTATACCACTACCTGGTCATAATAACTGATCCCACGACCACTTCCACATCTCCTAATGTCTCTGCCTTTCCACAACAGTAACTCCTTCACACTCTCCTTGTACAGACTAAATTCCTTCTCGCATACTGTCAGGTGCATCCCGAGCAGTGACAGTATCCCCCACACTGGTCCGAGGTTCCCCGAGGATATCTTTCGATGGACCTGACTTCCCTGGACAGTTCTGATCAACCTCGTCCGCTGCCTGCAGGCCATCTAGAAACTTCACTTGTTCCCATGTAGGGGATTCATAGCTTGTCTACCGAATAAGATATTGTAAGTGATTTTGATACACCCAGCTAACCTGAACTCCAGAAGCTTGATGCTCTTCCTCGTCATCAACCTCCGCTGGTGGCTGCGGCTCCACCTGCTGCCCAGCAAGGGGATCGTCTACCACCAGATCAAGGTGTGACACCGGATGGATGCAATGAATCTGTATTGTCGCAGGGAGATCCAATTCAAAAGCATAAGGGGAAATTTGGCAGATCACTGTACATGGTTCCAATAGCTGTAAATACAACTTCAGCTTGGTCTTGTTATGCGGATATGTCGGGCGTCCAACCATACTCGAGACCCCTCCTGTATATTCAGCGCCGGAACCGAAGCTCTGTTTGCTCCCTCTGCCTGAACTGCATGAGTATATTTCATTTCCACTAGTAAATGTTCAAGGATCTGTTGCATGGTAGCTTGATGCTGGCAATGCAGTCCTTGTGGTGGTTCATATTAAAATGTCATCCAAGGGTCCATACCCTGCATGACCAATAATGTCGTTTACTTTGTTCTTTCTCATACCCCATTATTTATAGCATATAAGGCTATTGGGAGTAATTTTACTGAATCATCCTGCTGATGGTTCACATGCACCCACAGGTACTGTTCCATACTCACATTCATCCATTCTGCCTGGCCATCAGTCTGTGGGTAAAATGCTGTTGACATCCTCCCTTGAATTACTGAAAGGTTACATATCCCACCCAAAAGTGTTGGAGCAAATTGAAGTCTCCAATTTGAAGCAATCATTGCTGGACATCCATGGAGTCGTACCACCACCACATTCAAAAATAACTTTGCCAACCCAAGAGCGTCTGTTGTTGTATGGCAGGGAACGAAATGCCACATCTACGGAAGTCTATCCACTACCACCCAAGTCGCATCAAATCCTTCGCATTCTGGTCATGCCATTCTGAAATCCACTGATCTATCCTCCCATGAATTGTCTGGTACTGAGAGCGGTTGAATAAGTCTGAATGATGACTGTCATGATCTCCGGGACCCTTGACAACCATAACAGTTTCATACACACTGGTCCACCTAATTGCACCCCTTGTTCTAGTAATACGGTCACTCTAGGAGGTCCAAACTTTTCGCCAGTCCAGGGTGTCCTGCTTGAGATGTGTTATGATGTTCCTCAATCAACTGTAGCCATAACTGGTTGCTCTTTGGAACGTACAACTTGCCTCGATACTGTATCCACCCTGCCTACCTCTGAAATTCGGCGATGGTAATATCTCTTCACTCATTATTCGCCCGAATTGCTTCCAGTATCTTCCCTGGTACTGGGTCAGTTTTGTATGCTTCTGCCAAGAGTTCAGCCAGAGACAGACAGCCCTGGATGGGCTGACTATCGGCCAACAAATGCAATTGTTCCAGTTTGTGGTGCGGGGTTACAACTACCTGTTGCATGATACTTACTTATTCATCCCCCCCCTTAGGACGGTCTCCAGTCCTTGTTGGTAAAGCATCCGCTTTTCCGTTTGATCTCCCCAGTCTACAGACCAGTCCACACTCAATGGGGGTTGGAAACTCAGATCAGTGTGCCCACCTCCGATTCAATAACTTGTTTGTCATATTATTCTGAACATTCATATGATCTGTTAACAATTGGAGGGGCTGCAACGTCCCTGCACACTCTGGTCTCCATTCTTCAAGAGCTTTAATGATTGCCATAAGTATCTTATCATAGATGACATAGTTACACTCTGCAGGTGTATGTGTTTTTGAGAAATATGCTACAGAATGTAATGCTCCCTTGGCATCATGTTGTGACAGAACCTTGGCAGACAGCTTATCAGAAGCACCTGTCTCGATGATTACTTCCCACTCATGATCAAAATGTCCATGAATTGGCACGATTGTAAATGCCATTTTCATTGTCTCGAACACCAGCGGTTGTTCCGATTCTGATCCATATTGTTGGTCTTTGTGGTACGTCTTCTTAGGGGTTCCGCCTTCTCAGAATACTTTGATATAAACCATTGATAATTATCTCAAAACTCGAGAAACTGCTGTACTTCAAATGAAGTATTCAGCCTGTTATTCGCAGTCTTCTTTTCCAGGCTCCAATTCGGCATAGTTTCCACTTTATTCGTACCCAATGAAATCCCCTTTGTTGATATAATCAAAGCTAGGTGCTTCATTGTTTTCTTATGAAATTCGCAATTTTCTGGTCACAAGTATAGCCCAGCTTCGAAAAGACTTTCCATAATCCATCTAACATGATCCACATGTTCCTCTTCTGTATTGGTATATACCAGAATGTCATCCAAATGGGCCGATGCAGAATCGTCCAAGGCCTTTCAAATAACATTACAATCATACCTGTTGCAATCTGCAGGGGCATTTTGTGTTCCGAAATGCACAACTGTGGGTTCAAACCACCCATACCGAGTTCGAAAGGATAACTTATGCTAATCGCCTTCCATAACTTTGATCAATTATATGACTTCCATACATAAAGATTCGTATATATGCTGGCTTCATGGAGGATGTTCATTGATCCTGGTATCAGGGGAAGATGGTACTGATTTATGACCATTTTGCTGTCTATGTCCTGATAGCCAGTACAAAATCGGAGTCCCCCATCACCCTTTATGTGCAAATGGGACCGGTGCTGCAAACAGCAATGATGATTGTTGAATGAAACCTGTCGATATATTTCTTCCAACCACGCATTGCGGACTATCAATTCCGCTCTTGACATTAGATATAATGGTCCCCAACATGGCGTTTCATCGTCATTTATTCACATCTCATGGTTAATACCTGGTCGAGGTGGGGGAAGCTGATCTTCCAAAAGCTTATGGAATTGTGGTAAAAACTGATGTTACTGTTTGGTAACAATCTCTTCCAGGGGTCATTCCTTCAGGTCTTTTGCTTTGATAACCTCATTGATATCATATAGTGATGCGTTAAGAATTTTGAACTTTCGTTTTTTGATGGGTCCGAAAAAGGAGGATCCAGTAAGCATTACAGTATTCCCTCAAAACGGTCTTTGTTGTCGTATCTGTGATTTAGTTAGTGTTGGTTTTGGAAGGTGGATATGTTCTGCAGGTTCCTCCGTAACACCTCAAACAGTGACTGGTGCCTCATGACAATGTGTAGTGCAATAATGTAACCGAAATATAACTGTATTTGATCTAAATGGCACCGCCATATCATCGATTCTCAGCCAGGGTGTCTCTTGGGCAATAGGATAAAGTCCTGATTTGGTAACGAACATTGGTAATCGTTGCTTATGATTTTAAATCATCATCCTTACTTTGGGAAGATGTGTATTCTGTCCTCATTCAATAGGTCTCCTGTCGATGACCTCAACTTCTGATTTCTCTTTTAGTGCTTGGAGCAGAATCTTGTGATGGCAAGCAATATCGTGTTCCATAAATGCAATGACTGTAGCTCCACAATCGATCAGGGCATGTGTAGGTACCTCATGGTTGTCAATGGCCAATGTGCAGGTTATAACTAATTATTTCCCTGCCATTGATCCTTCCAAAACCTCCACCTTGGTAACTGACAAATGCGAAATTCCAAAACATTTCAAAGCACTTGAAATAAAACATTGTTGGTCTATCAAAGAGCCATCTGTCTTTGGCTGACCTAAATGTTTCCCAATTTCTCTGAACTACTGCCAGTTCCTGCTTCCATAATCCATGCTACAGCTGGAGTGAACATCTGACCCTTTGACCTTGCCACGTATGCTGCCACTGTATGAATCCACCCACCACAATATCAACATCTTCCGTCCATGAACCATGTCACCATTTTGTCCTCTTAGATTCTTCGTCCACTGGTGCTGAGATGCCAAGGTGCGCATCCAGCATATCTGCAAACGGTCCTAGCCTGGGCTGGCGTGGAATCTGCCAGAGGTGTTGAGGGTTTTGGGAACACAGTGAATGCTATCTCTCCCCATGTCTCCTGTGTCGCTGTCTCAGCCTGGCATTGCCCAATCCAAATATCCCACTTCTGACACATCTCCACAAATGCGGGGAGCTCTCCAGGCATGCTGTTATACTGGAAGGAGTCTTTCATTTCCTCTCAGAGCTCCATCCTCAGTGTATACTTCAGAGCTGATAGTTGCCAACTGAGATCGGCGGCAATAACTTGTACGTCAGCATAGTACAGAGAGAACTCACTGTTTCTTTGTTCAGTTGGCCAGATTGGCCACTCTGCTGTGGCCACCCTCTCGGGGTCCCAAAAAGCTGCTTGCAGGAGTTGTACAATGGCTGGTAGGTCTCCCAGCCCTACTGTTCCATCCACTCAGACATGTAGCAAGATCTGTACAAAGGCTACTTCCCTCGGACAGTTGAACGCATACGGCAATGTCCACTGTTCGACTGGAAAGGTTGCAGGGCTGTGTCGAATTACGGTCCGTAGCTGAGCAATCCAGACATCCCCACTGGGTTTGATTCAACCCTGACAAGTGTGGGGAGTGTGGAAATTTCCGGCCATTGTCTTCCTGGCCCTGGGGAGCGGCCAGAGCCGTCCATGCTGCTGGGGTTAGGGCATTGGCTAGTTGTGTCAGAAAAATCCTCACCTCCTCTCCAGATTCATATCCATCCCGGGTCATTGCAGCGATATCTGCCTTAAACTCTTCCGAGGTACCTTCTGCAGCAGACATCCTCGTCGCTTCTGAGAGGTCATTCATGAGGTCTTGAATCCTCTGGTCTACCACTGAGTGGTTGCAGGTGGGACGCAGGAAATGTTGGACTTTGAAGTCCATGATCTCTTTCTGTAAGGTGATTATCTGTGCTGCATAATTGCACACCCTCTCTACCATCTCCGCAGGTTCCATGTACCTGGCCACCAGTAACAATACTACCAAGCATTGCAACAGTCGTTCCTACTCCTCCTGAAATCCTATGCCATCAGCCATCGCATTCAGCTGTTCACCTATGAATGCCTGGTCGTCTACAGTTACCAGTGGCATGTGGTCGTATTGTTCTGATCTGGACATTGCAGTGCAGCAAGCACAGTCATTAGTACCAATTGGATGCATCAATTTCGGAAGGTGTGGGAGTCAGGGGTACTACAACAATGTGTGGAATCCCCAACATCATAGCTGTTGTTGCTGCTGCTGCTGCGTATCCTATTGTCCAGTGTGCGACTGCGCAATTATGACCTTTGCAATCACAATGTTCTTCAGAATCGAAGGGAAACCAGGAGTGTGTTCCCAAGTCTCGAGTCCAGCATGGTCCAAAAATTGGATTGATAAGATCCAGACCTCTGCCTTCGCACGCTGTGTATGTCCAGTGATGATTCCCAGGGGAAGCAACAGTTGGTTATTCCAAACTGTAGGCTTCCAAATGTTCTTCTTGGGCAGTTGTTGCAGGGATTTCATAAATACTGTTGAAAGCGTTCAATGGTTCGTGTCTGAAAACAACACAATGGGATCCACCAAGATAAAACCAATCCATTTATAAGGTGCAGTTATTGTCCCATGTTGGATCATCATATGGCGAGCGATATGTGCATTGACTGAGATCAAATACAGTATGCTGTATCGGGATGTCAACACAATCATCATGAATACGGATCCCATGGTGGTTGGGTGCTAAATAAACCCAACTGGACACAGACCAAGGTTTGGAAAACTTCTTACACCCTGTTGAGGGGACGAAGAATATTCAATATCATGTACAATCTGTAGGTACACATAGCAGAGTACTTTGACAGGTTGGGCTTTGGTGAAATTGGAAAGTAAAATGTGATATTCGAAACAGGACAACTTGTTGAAAATTTGGTCCGAGGAATCAAGCCAAGATCAGGATCCCAGTTGTCAGTTGGATTAGAATACATGAGTACGAGTAAAGAGAGAAGAGAAGGTAATCCTCCAACACCAAACAACCTCTCTTTATATACTGTTTGTCTGCCCCCCTCGATTCATTTCTCGAACTCCGATATTCCATTGGAATCTTTCTGCAAGATATCAGACACCACCAATTCAAGACTTATCAATACAACCATGCCACATTGTCTGATGTTGCAATACCTCAAACCACTTTGTTATCATAATCAATAATCCAGCATCCACTTCCGTATCTCCTAAAGTCTCCAGCATCCTGTTACACCAATTCATTCCCACCCACATTGTACATGATGCTTTCGTTCTCCCATTCCATCGCTTGTAACCCGAGCGGTGACATTACTAATCGTATGACCAGCATGGACAGACACTCACCAGAATCATCCCGGAAATCCTGAATCAATTCACCTGAATGGTAATCAATCTGATCTCATTGATGCTAGGATTGGTCCTGGTTGATGTTACATATGAATACTTCCCAATTTACTTCAGCTGACTTGGTCACTGACTTGTCAATACACCAGTTGGCTTCTGACTCAATCCAGAGAGATCCCGGTGGCTGACAACATCCGTTGGGTCTGCTTTCTGAGCTGAGTTGCTTCGGCAATCCATTATTGTCAAATATGGATCATTTTTCCATCATAGGTGTTTTGGCATATCTCTGTCCAATTTGCTCCTGGAGTCTATGTGGGATTGGCTCCAGAAAAGTGATCCTCAATTCGGTAGATTACACGAGACACATTGCTGGTACAATTTACACTCTGATATTGGTTGAATATTCCCTTTGGAGGTGATATTGTGAAATTGGAGATGTACTTGGAGGTGGTCAATCTGGAGGTGGTAGATCAAGAGTAAGGCACAATGGAAGCTGAGACTCCATCTATAGGTTAACTTGCAATTCTGGGAATGTAAAGAGTAGAGTACCACAAGGTGCACCAAGAGATGAGAAATGAGTCATGAGATGCTGGTTGGGAGTGGAAGACAGTCAATTTTGGGTTGATGTTGTAATTGGTGAATGCTGTACTCAGTGTTGACTCATCCTCATGGCATGTAGAGATTGAGAGGCATGACTTAACGTTGGTTTCTCTTATGATGGTAGAGTGGTGGACAAGTACGTGAGAGATGAGAAGAGATTGGGGAAAACATTTCGAAATACTGGGGCATAAGACATCTTCATGCGTAAGTTTATTCACCAATACAAATATGGTAGGCACAAATTCTGATCTGGCAGGGAAAAAGCACGATACGACGTATATTAAACCCTCCCAGGGAGGTTATACCACTCATTTCTCACATTCTTTCATATCATCCCACTTTGTTCCCATCTTGATTACCATCTCTCTCTTTGTTGTGCACAACTCTATCATCACCAGAGAACACAAAGTTAACTCATCCCTCTCTATCTCTCCATGTCATGATCATCAGTTACAACTGAGTATAGCATACAATGAGTTTTGCATCAATTCTAAATTGACTGTTTCTCGCATGCAGCCAGTCACTTGTGATTCTCACCAAATCAACTTGGCGCCTGAGTGTAGCCTCAGGTGGTAGCATGTCTGCCTGAAGACCTACCACCTCCAGCTAGCTCCTCCTGAGCCCAAACACAAAGTCAACTTTCCCCAAGATTGCAACTTATCAAATGAGTAGAGTCTCACCTCCCATAGTGTCTTGCTCCGAAGGGATCCCCTGCAGATCAACAACGTTCAATTTCACTTGATCAATGTTTCCTAGGGAATGTCCAATGTGATCCAATCACAGCCTCATGGTGCATCTTCAAACTCGTTCGATGATGGCCGAAAGGTGCAGCTATCAGCTCACTCAATCTTGGGCTCAATGTGCATCTCCAAAGTTGCTCCATCACCACCTCCAAATGCATCTCATACGTTGCTCAATCATGGCCTCCACCTGCATCTGTCTGTATACTTGATCTTGGGCCCTAAGTTCATATCCAAACTGGCTCTATCACAGCCTCCAAATTGATCTTACAGATCACCTGACCTCAGGCTTGATGTGTATATCCACGCTCGCCATCCCAAGTCCTCCGAGTGCATTTCTGCACTCACTCCAGCGCTGCCTACAAGTGCATCTCTCAGTTCACTCGATCTTGGGCACAAGTGCATCTCCAAGCTCGCTTGATCATGCCCTCCAAATGGATCTCTGAACTAGCATGATTACAGCCTCCATGTGCATCTCTCTGTTCAGTCGATCTTGGGCTCTAAGTGCAACTCCAACTCGCTCTCTCATGGCCTCGAAGTGAGTCACCAAACTCGCTCTGTCATGGCCTCCATGTGCACATCTCAGTTCACTCGATCACTGTCTTCTGGCACACCTCGAATTGTGCTCTGCAGCACCGCTTGCAGCCAGTTCTGATATACCATTTGCTGATGGACAGCTACATAGAAACATTGACACATAGTTGAGTATACAAACTGAATCCATGACTGTTGGAAATTATTTTACGATATACAGTCACTATGATTTCTACATGCACCTGCATCATTCCCACAGAAGATGTTATTTTCCCCAGACTGCTCTACAGCAATTTAGGGTGCTCACAGGCTTTTCGCCAGCGCTCCCTGGTGCACCTATACACCATTGCATTGGTCCAGTGAGCTTTGAGAGGTTGTTGTTAGCTCTGCCTGGTGGAACTGAAGGCCAATGCATCAGTCCAGTCAACTTAGGGATTTGACCACGCTGGGATACTAGTCCAACAGCTGTCAGGTACTTCCAGAGCCACCCAGTGACCGAAACACATTTTGCTGATGTGGCGATGCATGAAATTCAATCATAAATAAAATGATCTGTAGTATAGTATGATTTAGCGGTTGATAATAAACCATAAACCATTCATTATATTCACCATGGAGGGTATTGTATTGTTCATGGTCATCCACAGAATCCCAGATAGTGCCTGCAGTCCAGCGAACGAATATCTGCAACATCTCAGGCACCTCTGAGAGTTTGTTTGGGATCACTGCAGTGGTTGGGTGACAGTAACAGGTGCTTCCAAAGTTCTCTCTGCTGCTTCATCGTGTATCCAAACATATCACAACTGCTCCCCACATGCACCTGTATGAGTCATCAGAGATCCAAGTTACTCTGAAGCCCTGGTGGAATGCCCTTCTCGGGGCTGATTCTCTCCCGCGATTGGTGCGTGTAAGTTCACATGCCAACTCATCTCATACACTCCTGAAGCTTCCCAGTGACAAAATGTATTCTGCTGATATAGAGCTGTGTTATGAAGGTGGTGGTCAAGCACATCTAGAGATACACTGGGTGACCATAATCAAGTGAGTTTGGAGATGCACCGGGAGGTGATGATTGAGCAATGTTGGTGATGCAGTTGGAGGTGGTGATCAAGCAAATCATAGAGGCACTTGGAGGCCCTTAAGAAGTGAGTTTTGAGATGGTGGAGACTATAATCGACTGAGTTGGAGTTGCATTTGGAGGCAATGAATATATGAACTTTGAAATAGTATTCAAGTGACCACAGAGATGCACATGGTGGCGGTGATTGAATGAACTTGGATGTGTACTTGGACGTTTAATCACAGATGGTTGGTATGAAGGACGTCGACTGGGAGAGAGGCGTATTTGGTGCTGAGACTCTAATCATTGGTTCACTCACTGTTGTGGGCATGTGTCAAGAGTTGACTTCACCTCTGAGATTATTCATGGAGAGCTGGCTGGAGGTGGCAAATCTGTTAGGAGGCAGGCTGGGAGCTGAGACTCAATTCTGATCGGAAAGGAGGAGCAAAGGGAGCTGATATACCATTCATTGGTTAGCTATTAATTGTGAGGATACACAGAGTAAAGCGTAACAAGCTGTACTGAGATGAGAGATGTGAGGAGAGAGAGTGCCAGAGAGCAGGAGAGTGTTGATCTTCAGTGAATGCTGTATGCTGGGTCAACTTATCATCCTGACATGGAGAGATAGAGAGGGATGAATAAACTTTGTATTCGCTTCCAATTGTAGAGTTGTGGACAACACAGAGAGAGATCGGAAGGGCTGTGGGAAATCATCATGACAAACAGAGATGTAAACAGAATTCCGAGTCTGAGTCAATTTACAATACTCGTTATGGCAGGTACCATACCCAATCCATCAGGTACAAACGCCAATACAAGGTATTATAAACTCAACCAGGCAGGTCATACCGCTTAATTCATAGATCTCCTCGAATCTTCTGATATCATTCCCATTTTCGTCTGGCATCTCTCTCTTTCTCATCCACACCTATACCATCATTGGAGAACACTAAGTTATGTCATCCCTCTCTAACCCACCATGCCATGATCACAAGTTAACACTGAGTACAGTATCTATTGAAAATTGACTATGTTGCAGCCAGTCTCCCTTTATTCTTACACAAGTACAAATACACTCCAAAATGTTCCCTTAGCTCCCAGCATACCTTCCTTCAGACCACCTGCCTCCTGCCATCTCTCAAAGAATTGGCGCAATAGTAAAGTGAACACTTGCCACATGCTCAAGATTAAAGCTTAATCAATGATTAGAGTCTCGGCATCTGTTGCACCTCCCACCTGATCTACCATCTCCTATCTGAACTTCTACAAACTGGCCACCTCTAAGAACTCCTCCATGTACACCTCCAAGTTCACTTAATTACTAACTCCATGTGCATCTGCAAGTTGACACAAATCCATCCTCCAAGTTCACGCAATCATGATCTCCAAGTGCATTTCCAAACTTGCTCAATCACTGCTTGCATGTACATTTGCAAATTCAATCCATTTCCACCTCAAAGTGCATCTTGGAACTTGCTTGATCACAGCCTCCATGTGCATCTCTAAACTCACTTGATCATGGCCTCCAAGTCCATCCTGAAAATTGCTCAACCTCTGTCTCTAGGTGCACCTCCGATTGCACTCAACCACCACCTGCAACCAGTCCAGATAGACCTTGTGTAGATTGATATATACATAGATACAGAGATATATAGATACAAAGCTACATGAACAAAAATACACAGTGAAAATATGATTTTTGAACCATTAAACAATGAATAGTTACAATGATTCTGATGGACACCAGCAGTAATTCGATGTATTCCCAAGCTGATGAGCTGCATTTCATCCCTCTTCTGAGATTGGTGCTACTCCTTCTGAATACTCATAGATTTGTAGCAACCATTTCCGGGTGTACCTGGAGGCTACCACATTGGCGCAGTCAACTCTGAGATTTGACCACCCTGAGATTGTGGTCCAACAACTGCCAAATACTCGCAAATACTCCCAGCGACCGAGATTCATATTTCAGATGGATTAGTAGCCTACTTGTTGGAATGAGATCCATCCATATGCCATTGTTTCAGACAGTCTGCCCCATTACTATACATTATTATCCACTTATAATGCATTACTCTTAACCTGGATTCATCTTACTGCCTTAAGTTCCAGGTGGCTAGTGTGCTATTATATTCTCTCCACACTCTGGAACCTTCCGCTGCCCAATGACTCCATAATTGTATCAACACCTTGAAACTCAAACCCAGCAAATCAAGACTGAATGAAGTATGCTCTTTGAATATTCAATCAATCAAACTGCCACCACCGCAGTAGTATTCTCCACAGCTCAACTGTGTTCATCCATTCTATACTGGTCCTACTCTCTACACATTCCACCTGCAAAACTACTACCACCACCATCACCACTAACACTACCACCATTGCCACCACCACTAGTACCACCATCATTATTACCACCACCATCACCACCACCACCACCATCACCACCACCACCACTACCTTTGCCACAGATTCACTGCTCACAACTTCATACACAACCACTATTATTGAATCTACCTTAGTCACTCCACATTCAGCAAAACCACTTTTTCAACAACCTATACTACTCCCACTTCTATCAACCCAACCGCAGTGAAATGAGAATCAACTATTCATATGCTCTATAGATCCAACCCTCAGAAGTATCACTATAAGTACTACAATTACAGCTTTCCTTGCTGCTGTTCCAAACTGCTGTATTATTATGATTACCATGATATGTCCAATCAAGCCAAACAATCAGATTGCGAGTTCGTTATCCAATCAAAGTTGAAGCCAGTCAGCATGTAAAAATTCCCCCAAAACAGATACACATTTCTTGTAACCCAACTACAACTGGACCCCCACTGCGGTGAATAGAGCCAGATGGATCTCCAAAGCGAGGATGGCAGCGAAGGCGGAGTGGGATGCTCACAGGTGCTCCGATCATTACGGTTACAGGCTGAAGAGCAAAGCCAGAAGCAAGAGACCCATCCCAATGACGAGCGTGAAATTACTGGCAACAAGGATCCATAGACGGAAGAGTGGGCATGCACCGACTAGAATGTACCCGAAGCGGGATGGATACTGGGAGGATGACAAATCCGTGCAGTGCAGAGGCCGGACACTACCAACGTGGGAGCATCTCTTCCACCACTGCAGGCGGTGGAAAGACCGGCAGACAGCAGTCTGGAAGGCCGTGGGGAAGGCTAGAAGATGGAAAGCGGGCAGATGCCGACATGTGCACATTTCTGAGCAGTTTTCCATGGAGAAATGTGACCAAGCGGTGATGGACTTCCTCGCAGCTACTGACATCGTGGAGTTCCCGCCAAAAGATGCGGAGGAGTAAGGCTGTTTACATCGGGGGTAGTCTCTGTTTCGTGGATATCTTTTGTTCTGGTTCAATATTGAGTTGTTCCTTTGTCGAAGGGGACAATGGGCAGCATGTGGGAGCACCGCCATCTAACTGGCTTGCCTGGAGGCGGAGGTGCAGTTTATAGACTCTGTCCTACTCCAATGAGAGTGAATACAGTATGAATAAAACAACACAAAACTGGACCCCCACTGCAAAAGGTAGCGAAGAAATTCAATATCAGCCAACAGTGTCTATTCAAATTAGAATTCTTCTGACTCTTCATCTTCATTCACCTTGAGTTCAATAATTTTCCCGTCAACCAATTCCAGTATATTATGTTGTATTTGAAGGTTTTCTTTGCATTCAACATCATCATCGAGAATGTTTTCGTTGTTTGGTAGACAATGATTGAAATCCCATGTATATCTTGCTTTTCATAGCCACTATATCATGGAACTTCCTTCAAATCACACTGTATATTCTATTTGATGTATGTTTACCCATTGGTTCACCAGCCTAACTTTTGGATAAATTGACCCCCTGTGCAGGTGTGTATTTCAAGTCTGATTCACGATCAGGGTATTCACAATGACCACAATAGCTTATGACTTATTGATTTTTGACTGCATGTTATAATAGTCTGTTGCTCCAATCCATTTCTACACATTATATTGGCAATCTCTACTTTGTAGTATAGTATGAGATACAACTATACATGGAAACAGCTGGTCAATTTAAATTGCTAATGGCCTCATCATGATCTAGGTTAATATTTAATATAATATCCATCGGATATATTGATGAGCTTAATCCTTGTTATTCTGATATTAGGTTTTTTATATCCATTGATTGCACATTACATACCTGGTCAGATATTTTTATTACCCAGGTTGGTGTCTATCCAAGCCTTCATAAACCTATGCTGTCATGGGTAATCCAACCACCTAACTAATTACACACATTCAACTGCATACTTTGTAATCTTAATTTCTGCAAACATAACTACACAATATCTATTACGCTGTTCGAACATCAACTGAATACAGAGCAGCAGCGCAGGCATTTTGAAACTTCAAATATATATCATTCCAGAGTTTCAAAACCAGATGGCAATCTCTTGTACTATTGTACTATTATCTGCATTCAATTTTCAGATAATGTCAACCTCCACTCGTATGAATTTGGCCCATTTGTATTATGTGCATATGGCACTTCTGTTCATTGCTATACCCACTGCTATTTAGTCAGATACTCACTCCAATCTTTGCATTTGACTTGCACTCCCTGCTGACCTTGGACTATCATTTTACCTGAAGCAGCTTACATGTGTGCTATCCAGAATTATCACCTGAGATATTCTGTAGCCTTTCAGATTGACTCATGCCAATTGGATGCCTAAAAATATTCTGTCCTCTACATTATCAATTTTCCAACCATATTATGCAGGGAGTATGCAATCATATAACTGTTAAGTAAAATCTTAACCAACTTTCAACAGGTATAAATACCATCAAGATCTTTATTGACATCATCTGCATATACTATTGTCTTGAATCTTTGTTGCAAGCCCTTGTCAGTCTGTAAACCCTCCAGTACATGCATCAACAGTGTCAGGGTATCTATCTGCGGGTAAGATACTCCCACACTTGATTCGATTCATATCCACCATGACATTGGATCTGACATAACCACTCTACAACATGTGGCTCTGGTAGGATGTTGCAGTTTGAGCCAATCTTGATGGAACATACTCTGGTAGTCAACAATATGGTCTGTATCTTGCTGCAGGTCTTTTACTACTATTTTGATTATCTTCATGGTTTGACTAAGTAATACTTTATTCCAATCCAATGTATTAAGGATGTATATTATTGCACAGCTCTGTGTAACTTATAGCTGAAACAATGTGGAATAGGCAATCTGGGACTTAGAAAGTGTAGAGGTGAATTGACTTGCATAAACAATATGTGTCCAAAATAACATTATAGGGGTATTCAAAAACATTGTACGAAAACCTCTTTTAGATACTCTTAAGCTCATTCTACAATCTGGTTAACAGCATTCCAAACCAACCATGACTATAAATGCTTAATACTGTTGGTTGGTAGAAACCCACAACTGCAATTCACTCTGTGTTTATTTTAATACTCAATTCAGCAGTCTATAATATACACATACCCTGGAATATACTTGTTCTGGAAACCTCTAATGTGTTTGCACCAATCTTGTGTAGTCTGGTAAAAGTTTTTATTGTCAAATGTAATCAAGGTTTATGAGGTTCTTACCAGATGGACCAGTTTTGTGTGTGAGGTTACAGCATTTCTGAACAGAGCTTAAGTTACAACCTTGTTTGATAATATTATTTCCAATCTATGGATAGCTTCCATAGTACATTTGGCAGGATTTGATACAAACAAGCAGTAACCTATGACACTTTTTAAATATTAGTGGAATTTCAGATGCCTGCTACTAGATGATTCTCATACTGGCAAGGAGTCGCAGTAGAAGTTGTAAGCGCATCCAATTATTCAGATTGCAATAGTTGCAACAAATTCTCAGCCACATGAGCAAACATTTAAGTTAGTTAGTTATAGAGGGCTACGCAAAATTAAGTTGCCAAAAATCAAGCTCATTCGATGTGCAAAGCAATCCTGAAATACCAGAATTCGTGAAGTGAAAATCTCTCGATTCAGTCGGCTTATAACATTGCCATGGGAAATTCACTCTGCTTACTCTTTTAACAAACTGATACCTCTTGCTTGGATTAGTCTGCAACAAAGTATTGTATTAAATATCCAAAAGGTCTGCTTGAAGTCATGGACTATTCGTTTAGATGACACAATTCTCATAATCGATGAAAGCAACGTAGAATATGTATCTTTCTGATAGTAGTATTACACCAAATTTCAGATATTGCTGACTCTCTGTATTAGCATCTTCAAGTGAGTGCGATTCCAACTCATCTACTTGTATTCTGAGCTGTTGGATGTAATCTGTAGCAGATTGTGTCGAAAACTCTTCCCCACTTAGTACAAACTCCGATTTACAGTGATGGCATATATAGGAATTAAATTGACTTTTGAGTGGGTTGAATTAGCTTTTGCACCTTTAGAAAGTACTTGAGAGGCATTGCTGCTGGTTATTTTCCAAGTTGAAATTGAATCATTCTACTGAGTAGTGATGTCTCCAGACTCTTTCCAATTAATTTTCTTACATATTAGTTTGAAATAGGTTGATTTAACCCAGCATATTCTGACATAGTCTGACATAGTAGATAATACGTACTACATTAAAATTGATTTTGTACTATGATATAAAGTTGATAGGAGCTGAAATATAAAGCCAGACCTGTTGATGCTGAATTGATTAGAGGCATTGAGTAAAAATAATAGAAATTTCCAGCAGGGCATTATCTTGTACTCTGTTCATTTGGCATATTTAAATACCCAAATGTACATAGCATAATCAGATTAAAAATGGCTCAAAATTTGAATCTAAAGAGTATTGAAGGTGTTCCATATATGGCTAGGGCTGACCGTTATGCTTGGCCACTTGAGATATAGTGTATATGCTTGACTAAGATTAAGCCCTGAGATAATACGATCAGCTCTACATAATAGAATTGCAATACACGAAATAGTTGAGATCCATAATATTCAATTCACTAGATCTCGGTGATCCCTGACTTGCTTGAGTACCCTCAGCCTCTTTCTCGGTCTCTTTGCTCTCTTCTTACTACGATGTCTCTATGCTTATCTATCAATCACCAATTTATTATCATACTTGCATTATCTATATATACTCCAGTTCATTAGAACTGAATGTATCTGGATATAATATCAGTAAAACTACTACTTGAATATAGGTTTTGCTACATATAACCAGATTTACACCAAGTAAATAATAAGCTTTTTATTGACCCCAGAGTAATATATAGTCAGAAATCCTTTGTAATTGATATATTAAGATATACCTATAGACAGACATTAGGAAAATGTATAATTGTTTGAAAGTCATCAATAAACAACTCAGCCACTATGAACAGCCCAGCCAATTATTCCAAAGGCATCAAAATACTTCCAGTATACCGGAATACAAAGCCAAGTGATGTTGGATACTCCAGGACTACTCTCATATTGTTATCAATTCATCTGCCATGGTGAAAAAGAATACAAAAATATTCTCAACAGAGTATAGTTGTCTTTGAAAGGCTATCAACAAAAGCTATTATCTTGGTACAATGTCAGCACTACAGGAACTACTATCTTGATCACCATGAAAATTCTGGCTTATCTGAAATACTCCTTAAAGTTGTCTAGAATTGATAAGTATTATTTGATAAACTACCATACTTCTGCACACTCTGATTCAGGTATTCTAATTATTACACCATCTAGTTTATATTTTAATGCACAGAATTATTTACAAGTGATACATAATCAATGCAATTCAGTGCAACGTGTGACCCCACCAAATGAGCCAGTCCAACTATTACTCAGATGGGTACATTAAGCATTCTATTACTCTTGGTGGCAACCTTGTTGAATTCATCGATATACTCAGTTCAACTGTATAGACCATTGAATATTCTAGGTATCAAAACTGTAGGTTTTTGACTTGGTAGCAATAATACTCACTGTTGAGTATTCTTGAATATCTTGGAGATAGTAGATAAAATTTGTCTGGGTACCAGGGGTATATAAAATTGAAATATGTGATTAGGTGAACTCCAGATAAAGTAGATTATCTTATAGAATGAAACTTATCCCTGGACAGAATTATTGAAGCGATTTGCTTCACTTTGTATATATGGAATGCAGATATTGTGCGCTTCAGGTATGATTCTGTGGTTGGTATAGGAAAATTCTATCTTGCAATTAAATCTTAAATATTCAACCAAAGTTGGATTGTCAAACAGTTCACTGCAATCTAACAGTCCATTTTGGAGTGTAATAAATCTACAATCTATGAGTACGGTCTGATTGTAACTGAACACCAATCCAGTAACTTTCTGTCACCAGGAATCCCAAATTTGTACACTGAATAGCTTTCTACAGTAGACCATTTTGAAATCTACCAATACATCTTTGAGAAAGGTTTGTTCAATACTGCTGCACATGCTACCAACATATGTTTCCCTCAAATTATGTACTTGCTGTAGTATAAGTAAGATAAAACTGTCATCCTGTCAATTCTGACGATATACATAATAGACTGTATGTGTATTTCGCTGTTTATCCGTAGTAGATACTAGATTAAATCTAATTGCAACGCTGATATCACACCAGCCATGAAGTGCAAGATATGTCAATAGCTCCTCCAAATAGCCAAGACTGGTATACTGGTCATGATACTTAACCATCTGTCTAATGCAATTGGCAATATTGCTACATCAATATGCCCTGTTCACATTGCCAAGATGTAGCCATTCAGATATCTCGGGTTTGAAATTGTTACCAGAATCTTTTTGCCCAATTTGCTGTGATATATCGCATTCCAGATTTCTATTTGACTATCAAATGAGTATGTTGTGATGTTCAATGAGTTTTAAGAGCTATGGTGTACATAACATCTCAAACTGTACTGTGAATTTAATCAAACTGATAGATAAATCCTTTACGAACCACCATGGCTGATTCATGGTAATACCATAAATCTTGACATCAACAGAATCACCAATCAGCTTTTGAATTGTAATACTCAAGATTATAACTTCAGTCTCGCCATCTGACAGGTATGTTTCACACTGCACACACTAGTCAGCAGATATTTACACACTGTATAATCCTCTTCACCAAATCCAGTCTGTTTGTGTGCTAGAATCGTTTCAAATATGGATTTGTGTCAAGTTGGCTGAGTTCTGACTTCCTTCAATAAATATTACTTACTATGTTGCAATATGTAAACACTATGCTTCATCTGAACTTGTGCCACTTGGGCAAATTCTTACTACAGTTTCACTGTTGCCATAGGTTGATCAGCACTTGATAATCGAGAGCTACTATTTCCACTATATCTAGATCCATCTGAAATTGCCTATATTTTATTGTGCTAATATTTTCAGCCTTGTATATAGAAACTTTGGTTGATATACATTTTTAAGAATTGTTTTTCCCATACCAGGTAGAATTCTGTTGCCAACTGTTTATCAACTTTTGCATTGGCAGACTTCTATATTTTCTGTAGTGGAAAGATATTCTTCTGTAAATGAAATTACTGAACAGCTTTGCCATGTTTTTTAAGCGATAGATTACAGTAACTTTGTTTGCAAATCAAACAAAAGACTTCACACAATTCAAGTACTGCTCATATTTCTGTTTGATTGGATGCTGTTTCTGTCTCACATTTCCGGTCATCTGTTGCATACTAAGGAAATGATGTGTGGTGTACTGTTAGTATTTCGAAGATTCACTGGATCTCTTTTACCTTCCAGGTGTAAAATTTGAATAACTCAAATGGTATAGCAATATAGTGAAGACCTGGCAATTGTGGGACCAATGTGAACCTATTATCAATATCATTGTTGATATTTATTATGTTTGGGTATTTCAGAAGCCAATTTATTTAGTTTTTGACTTATCCTTAATGCAGCTAATGCTATTTGTCAGACTGCCAAAATTGATAGAAATGGCAGAGAGAATAATACTAGAACAGATTGTGTATTCAGCAAATACCTTAGGTATGCAGAGTATCAATACTAGTTTCCTCCAGCAGATTTATGTAAATATTCACATCATCTGAGTTGGCATGTAGTCAAAGAGTTGAGTGCCTCATCGGTACTCAACTATGTATTTCACCCCTTCAATATTAGCCATACATATCTTTACCAATCATGACTTGTTCTGAATAGTCTACAATACAGTCACCAAAAAGAGGGTAACATGGTTGCTGGAATCCATCAGCACTATTGCGTTATAATGGTAAACTAGTGATATCAATATTTCTGAGTGGAGACAGTCCAGTCTTACCAATGTGACACTGAGCTCTGACTGTATTATTGACATTGTGTACAGGACAAGTGATCAATCTAATAATAACCCAGGTATAGGTGTCAGGTGTGTATTGGATATCTTTTCAAATATTGCCAATGGTCAAATGAAGCGGCCAGACATGCAGTCAATATAAAAAATTTGTCATATGAGATTTGTTGGATGCACAAATAACAAGTACGTTTGTCGCCCCAGCAGAAAGTCAATCCTGCAAATCTCACTACTCATTATTACTATTTTTCTCAATCTGGATTCCCTGACACACAGAGTCTTCAAGAGATAAAGTTGGCAAGCTGAGGAGTATCTCAAATAGAAGATATGCCAAAATCAACTAGATGGAATTGAAAATATGGCTGTCGTATAATGTTGCAAAGATATGTTGATTATCTTCTATTTAACTATTATTGCGAAGTCCAGAATCAACTTCAGGGAAAAGCTTGTCCATGGCAACCCCAGATTAGAATGATTTTATTTTGAATTTGTCTAGTTCACCTGCAAAATGTTAATCTTCCTAACATTGCATTGGCAGACTAAATACTTAAATCTGTTGGATGTTGTTGGTGGACTGAAATGGATGTTATGGAATCCACTGTGCTGAATACTTCTGATACTTGTACTTAAATTCTGTTGCTGGGCCATATACCTACACTCCAGCATATTCCGCTCCAACTACCTCTTTGTGAACTTATGATTTTGTTGCAACCATCATTCATGCCAGATGGAACTTCTGCAGATTTATTGAATCTAGAAACAGTCAATTTTCAGATGGTGATGTACCACATACTGCATCTAGGGGAGCATTAATGGTTGACTAGCTGCTTACTCACCTTTTAGATATATCTACTAAAGCCAAATCAATCTTGCTCAGGGCAATCTCTGCCTGCAGGTGGTACCAGTTGGTTATGTAATAGCATTTCATACCCCAATATTGAGTGATCACATTGATTGCAAAATCTCATCAATTATTGTCAACCAATATCTTTTTACAGATACAGTATATAATATAATTCTGGTAAGTGCTGACATTATTCAAGAATGCTCTGTGGTTAGTATACTCCTTCTGACAAATTACAATCATGCTATATTGGGTAATTGTTTACTACTGTATTCAATTTTACAGGAAAGTTGGTTGATTGTGAGAGAAATCATGTTAGTATATCAATTTTGCAGCTGCATTGCATCCTACAAAATATGGAATACAGCAACACACAGTGCCCTTACAATTGGTTTCGTTTATAAACTATAATTGATAAATATTCTATCGAATACCACTTCTGCTGAAACTGATAAGCTGAGGAGAGAAGAAATCATTTGCCAAAAACTGCAACCAACTTGAATATGCTGACCTTCAGGTAACACTACAATCACAACACATGGTCTTTTACAAATAATATGTCAATATATGATATTGTTGGTTAAACGAATACTTGAACCTCATGTAGCAGATAAACGAAATGAATCACCTTGATACAATATATAGGAAAGTGGTGTAGCATAGCGATATACCTGCTCCATGCTCATTCAGCACTGAGTGTGTTGAAGAATCTTGTATTGAGGTATCGTTTCTGCACTGGTGAGTGAATTGTAAGATGACCACTCAGTGTAGATATGGAGCTCAATTGAAACAAATCTCATTGTTGCTCCACTTACAGGTCTCCTGTTGAATCAAGTTGCAAGGTTCTATAAACATATTTTTTGTAGAATACCCCTACTCATGGTTACTCTCTGACTTGATATTGATCTTGTAGGTTTCCAGGAAATATTATATAAAATCCCATTTACCATCTCTGCAGAGTCATGAATGATATGAAGGTAAGCTGCCATTCAAGAATCCAGTTCAACATCTCAAGTATTTAAGAAAGAAATCAAGTGTGTGATTAAGGTTTTTTCTTCATTGGATTTCATAGGTTAAAGGTATGGCGAAATACTGAGGTTCATTATAATATTGAAAGAATATGAGAGGTCCTCATGCTCTCATAACCCACTGCAACCACCATAATACTTAATCATTTCTGTCATTATACTATATCCAAATCGCAACAATCGATGTTTACAACAACCTGTAACGACTTTTTCCAATACTTTGTTTCCAATCAAGGATAACCAATTTGACTCCAACAGGCTGCATATTTAGCTCCACACAATACCTATATACCAATTTTGAACTATCAGCTAATGGCGGTTACAATCCCCCTAACAATGACTATTCATTTGCACAACTCACCAGTCAATGACATTCACTACTACATTGGCGAAATGGATTTGTGTCACTGGCAGCCCCTGGGTATGTTTGGGAGTTGTTGGATCAAAATCCCAGGGTGGTCATATCTCAGAGTTGACTGGACTGATGCAGTGGCCATCAGATGCACCTTGAAGTTCTGGCGAAAACTATGCAACGGCATAGGAGGTCTGGTGACACACAGGGGTGTATCTGGGAGAGCCAGCAAACAGCCAATGAGCGCTAGTGCGAAAACCTGAGAGTGCCGGCCCCAAGCTTTGGAGCGCCAGCCAGATGCCTGGGAGCACCTGTGAACGCAGCTGACAAGCCTGGGAGTACATCAATTCACTGTCGAGCAGTCTGTGAAAAATAACATCTTCTTTCGGAATGTCGCTAGTGCACCTGGAAATTGTTGCTACTACTCATCATTCAACAATTTTTAAAACTCATGTATGCAGTTGGTACTCTCATCTATTTATCAATACAGCTATCCATCTACACACAGTAGGTCTGGACAGGCTGCAGGTGATACTTGAGAGGAATCTGAGGTGCGCCTGAAGATGGCTGTGATCAAGTGAACTAAGAGATGTACTTTGAGCCCATGATCGTGCGAGTTTGGATATGCACTTGCAGAGCGTGACAATGCAAACTGAAAGCCTGTGATAGAGCCAGTTTGGAGTTGCACTAGGAGGCCATGATCATGCAAACTTGGAGGCCATGATCAAATGAGTTTGGAGAAGCACCTGGAGGCCATGATCGAGTGAAATTGGAAGAGTACCTGGAGGTGGTCGATCTGGACGCAGTCAATTCGGAGGCACAACATCCGCTGACGCTGCTTTGATCGTTTTGTTAACTTACAACTGTGGAAATGTGATGAGTTGATGTTGCCTTTGAGCTCGTATGGGGAGCTAGCTGGTGGCACTCGATCTGTATGGAGGCATACTGCAAGCTGATGCTACATTCCATCATCAACTACTACACGTGAGAAGAATGGGAGACTGGCTGGGAGATAGTCAATCCTTGGTAGATGCTGTGCTCGGTGTTAACTCATAATCATGACTTGGAGAGATAGAGAGTGATGACTCAACGTTGGGTTTGCAGATGATAGTGAAGTTGTGAATGACAAAGAGTGAGAGGAGTGAAGATGAGGGAAATCATGATGAGAATCTGCAACCTAAGAGAATTTCGTATGCAAGTCAACTTACCATGTCAAATATGGCAGGTATAACTGCCAGGCTGGCACGTAAGACCACCGAGAAGAGGTATTCTCAACCTAATCATGCAGGCCATATTGCTAATTTCTCCCATCCCCTTGTGTCCTCCAATCTTGTTTCTATCTTCAACTCCCATCTCTCTTCCTTGTCCTGAACTCTACAATCATCTGATGCTATGAAATTAAGTCATCCCTCTCTATCTCTCCATGTTATGATTATGTGTTGACACTGAGTGCAGCATCAACCCAAGATTGACTGTCTGCTGCTCCCAGCCAGTCTCTCAAATCTCACCTCCCAGTGCACCTTGTCATACTCTACTCTCCACAATCCTACAATTACAAGTTAATAAATCAATGTACTCTAAACTCCTGGTGCAGCTCCATTTGAATCGACCACCACCCTTCCAAGTGGCTACCCCCTGCCAATTGACTGCCCCCCTGCCAATTGAGTGCCTCCCTGCCAATTGACTCCCTCCCTGCCAATTGACTGCACCTGGATAAGCAATCTGCAAGTACTTGTTCAATTTTGTTCGATCGTGGCATCCAAAGTCCATCTCCGGACATGCATTATCATGGCCACCAAGTGCGTCTCCAAACTTGGTTGATCACAGCCTGCAAGTGCAACTCTAATTTGACACAATGACGGCCTCCATGTGCATCTCCGAACTCACTCAAACATGGCCTCCAAGTGCATCTAACAGTTCATACCATCACAGCTTCCAAATTCACACAATCAAGGTCTCCCAGTGCATCTCCAAAGTTGCTCAATCATAGCCTCCAAGTGCTACTCTATGCTGACATGATAATAACCTGCATGTGCATCCCCAAACTCACTCAATCATGGCCTCAAAGTGCATCTCTAAGGTACCTTGATTGGAGTTGTGGTGAAACGGTGGAGCTTGAGCACGGAGAACCCATCATCAACACTCCACAGCACCTCTCGCGGCATTCTAAGAGAATTCATGAGAAAGTGCAGTTCTGACTCGAGGTGTTTTGAAAGAGGGTGAGCGTAACTAACATGGTACCCAGCTATAAGGAACCGCACAAATTACATGGCTCTACGAACTCTTGGAAGGTGCAAGTGTTACCAACCACTGGGAGAGATAGAGCGTGTATTATGTTGAATGGAAAGATGATGTCTATCTACCCCAGTGTCTCCGAAAAATATACTTCAAGTTGCTCAGCCCATCGCCATTGCTCCGCCCATCTCTGTTGTCCCAGCATCGCTGGATTCCTCCCCTCCGGCATCCCCTTGCTGCACTGAGTGGCCATGGTGGTGAGAAATGAATTTTCCTACCAGACCATCACGTGCTACCCTGATTGCACTCCAACACTGTCTGCAGCCAGATCGATCGTATATACATAGATTATCAGGCTTAGATTGAGAATACATGCCTGATTATGATAGAGCGAACCTTGTGATTCTCAAATACAAATGTCGAACACAGACGAATCTAATAGATGAAATCGCTTGTAGTTATGGGACCTGGGACCCTAAGAACCACTGCAGTGACAATACAAGTTACAAGTTTCAGGTCTCCCACAGACCTAAGCAGAGGTCTCAGCTGCTCACAAGGTTTCCCGCAGAACTGCACAGTGGTCTCACCTGCTTCAAAATTTGACTATCCTATAAGTCATCATCGGCAAAAGTGCAAATCGACTATAGACTGCGCTACGTGCACGCGCGCACCCGCGCAGCTCATAGCAAGCTTCCGGTGGACCGCTGTGCGACGCGCAGCCTATAGTCATCTATAGTCGATTTATAGAGATGTGCGGGTGGGCCTATGGAACTATATACGCCTAGCGACCGGAGATTGACCAAATACCAGTCTCCACTGCCTGAAGGCTTCATTGCTATACTGGTACTGTACACTATCGGTGAGTCCGTTTGAGAGACTGCTTGAGAGCCTGCTTGAAAGCCTCTTCGAAAGCCTGCTTGAGAGCCTTCTTGAGAGAGCCTCGCATCGGGAGGAGTAGAGTTTCCCACGGGAAGCTTTTGGTCGATGGAAAACTCCGAGTTTGTGGAAGCTTTGGCTAATAGAAGGCTCTAGGTCTGTGGAAGCTTTGGCTAGTAGAAGGCTCTAAGTCTGTGGAAGCTTTGATGCTGACGTTGACGTAGCCAACCTACTTGTCTAAGTACTTCTGGTACCATGATCACTATCACCAACACCATCACCATCACCATCGCCATCGCCATCGCCATCACCATTACCATCACCATCACCATCATCACCATCACCATCATGACGATCAGCCGCGGAACTAATGCGCACACATATGCCCAAAATCGACGGGAAACTGGCTGCAGATTCCGCTGAGAAATCTGAGTCGGAGATCTGCTCTCCCCGAGATCCAAATGTCTACCTTTCCTGCAGAATCTGAGGCTGCAATTGTCAACACCATGACCTTGAGGCATCGTGAGATCTTGTCCTGGTGGCCGCACTCAAGATATGGTTCAGACTACCATGTCGACCGACGTCATGATATCGGCCAACCTACGCCGCCTGCCACCTGGCACCTGCCACATGCCACATGCCACATGCCACCTGCAGCCCGCCACCCACAAAACTATGCTCGCCATATGCCACCAGCCTCACACCTCGCAGTGCCTGGCGCCTGCAACTCAGCAAGCCTCTGGATCGAGCATGCAGGAGCATACATGGAAGCATATAGTCAAGTGAGATTGAGAGTGTCTTCCCACTTGAGAGTGTACTTGCGAGCGACTCGGAGGTGTACTTGGGTGCGTACTCGGAGGTGTTCTTGGGAGTGTCTTGAGAGCTTACTTGGGAGCATACAGTCAAGCAGGCTGGCAGTGTGCCATCGAGTGCAATTGGGAGTGTACTTGAGAGCATGCTCGGGAGTGTGATTGAGAGCGTCTTGAGAGCTTGCTTGGGAGCGTATAGTCAAGCAGACTGAGAGTGTGCCATCGAGTGCAATTGGGAGTGTACTTGAGAGTGTGCTCGGGAGTATAATTGAGAGCCTCTTGAGAGCTTACTTGGCAGCATACAGTCAAGCAGGCTGGGAGTGTGCCATCGAGTGCAATTGGAAGCGTCCTGGAGAGCATGCCCGGGAGTGTACTTGAGAACATACTCGGAGGT
>Ga0307515_10002457_pt1 | contig 40314 bp, 22 predicted proteins | sample 17_EM_MG_FD_194513 | JGI IMG/M metagenome (GOLD analysis project Ga0307515, IMG submission 194513) | Populus trichocarpa ectomycorrhiza microbial communities from riparian zone in the Pacific Northwest, United States - 17_EM | ecosystem: Host-associated > Plants > Roots > Unclassified | place... | reverse complement strand
CCTACCTCTAATCTTATCATTAAATGAGGTTATTTTAAGAAACAGACAGGAAGTATATAAAGGGACAGCAGATCCTTAGCTTAATGTAGGTATTCGTTTATAAGACGGATAAGTATAGATTTCTCCAGAAATGTAAGGCACGCTTAGTAGTATACGGAAATTAATAGGCCCTAGGAGACCTACCTATAAGAGCTACTATATTAGCTAATATGACCTTCTAAACCCTTATAGCGATTACTATAAAATTTAACCTAGAGATAATATAGATAGATACAGTTAACGCGTTTGTTTATTGCGATCTTGACAAGGTCGTCTATATAAAACTACCGCTAGGGTTTAATAAAGGAAAGAAAGATAAAGTACTACGCTTAAGAAAAGCCCTTTACGGACTACGACGATCCCCTCTATTATAGCAAAAGAATCTCATAAGCTTATTAAATAAATTAGGTTTTAAAGAGGTTTCTTAAAAGCCGTGCGTTATACTAAAAGGTAAAATAGTCGTCTTCTTCTACGTTAACAATATTGTCTTCTGCTACCAAAAGATAGATAAGAAAAAAGCTTAAAAAGCAATTAAGGAGCTAAGCAGGGAATACTAGATGAGTACCCTTAGCGAGCTAAAATGGTTCCTAGGAATCTATATACTACGTAATTATAGCTAGAGGCTCCTATAGCTATCCTAGGAAGCCTATATTAAGAAGATAGCTAATTAGTATAAAATAGATCTTAAAGGGCGTCTTCTAGATACTCCTATAGTAGAATTAAAACTCCTTCCTACCGCTTACTAATTAATCCGTTTAACGCGTTTATCCCCTAATATAGACCTATTAGTCTGTCCTATATCTCTACTAGCTTCTATAATGCTATATTAAAAAAAATGGGTTTAATACTCTATATAGCTACTACAACACGTCCAGATATTGCTTTTGCAGTATTACGGCTGGTAAGGTTTAATTAGAACCTAAGCTATAAGCACTATTAAGCGGTAAATAGAGTAATTCAGTACCTATATAGCACGAGGAGTAGAGCAATCTACTATAGAGGAGATAAGGAAGGAATGAATGGTAAAGGGAGAGATAAAGAAATACGCGATAAAGGATAAGACGATGGAGGAAACGGTAGAAGTAAAGCGCAATTATTTATCTATACTAGCGACGCATTATTTATAGACAACTCCGTTAACAGAAAGAGCTTATAAGGATATATTATAAAGCTATTTAAGGGACTAATCGCCTAGAGAGCAAATAAGCAGGGTACTGTTACGACGTTAAGCACAGAAGCTAAGTTGTTAGCCCTATTATAGATAGTAAAGAAAGCTATCTTTATTAGCAGGCTATTTAAAGTAATAATATTACACCTAAATAAGCCCTTAATTATTAACTATAATAACGTCTAGACACTCTAACTAATTATAGAAGATATAGTAAAGCTAATTACAAAGCTCTAATATATCAACATTTATTAATACTGGTTGCGTTAAGAATACGTAATAAGACGAGTACTATTACAATAAAAAGTGACGAAGGAGATAATCGCTAATAGACTTACGAAGGCCCTGCCTAAGTAGAGGTTTAAGAGCTTTATTAATATAATTAAAATAGTAGATATTAAGGAGCGGCTAAATAAGGAGAAGCAACTGGAGGACCTAAGGGAGAAGGTTAGGGCGAGAAGGAAGGGTTTAGATAAGATTACGGTTTAATTAACGCATAGACGGACATGAGAAGGTAGCTAGCTTCGTCCTCAACCAGGTTGAAGCTAAGGGGGTATATTAGATAATCTGTATTCTCGGTGGCGTAGGACGTGCACTGGTTACGTGCACGGGTCACGTATATTGTAAATATCTTCGTCTAAGCCTAGGGGCCCTAGGTTGACCAACCATTGACACGATTAAGATTATTAATTAATCAACCCATTTCATTAATAAATAGCTCTATATGAACTATCTAACAGAGCCTCTCCCTCCTAGTATAAAGTCGCTTAAACTCTACCTTCTTGGCGTTATAAAAAGGGATTACCTGGATATTTTTAAGGGCACCTTTAATCTAGTAAACCTCGCCCGCCTTTAAGTCTATACCACTTAAATTAAGATCGCTAATAAGATATAGATTAAGAATAGTACTCTAGTTATAAGGAAGGCAAAGGTAAATAGAAAGCTATTTGCAGATAAAGGCGTTTAGTTTAAAGGTTTTACTAACTACGTGGTTATTACTAGCACCCTCTATATATACCCGCTGGACCTTATTACTAGTATACTTCTCTAGATAAATATAATTTATACCTTATTAACCTAGTATATCTAGGTAGGTTGTATACTCAATTTAGCACTTAACTATTATACCTTTATAATAACTAATAGCCAACTAGAGCCCGCTAATTGGTAAATACTAGCCTAGTATATAGCGCTATACCTTACAATATCTAGTACTATTGGCTTCGCCGCCTTAAAGAGACTTAGGTTAGATACCTCCTATACCTCTAATACCTACTATAAGTTTAATAGTAGAGGCTGTAATAATATAGCTTATAAATACCTGTATAAGTGCTTAAAATATAGTAAAGATTATACTATATTATCTAAAGCTTGCGCCTAGGAATAGTAAGGCGAACCTTATAAAGTAGGGTCTAGTCTAATAATAATATTAACTTTAATTATACGCCTGGGACCTAGGCCTAATATATTACTATTATTCCCTACCTTTATAAAGGCGAAGGCTCTCTACTACTCTCTATCGCCCCTAAGGATCTTAGCGTGGCACTTCCTTCTATTTAACTACCCGGGTAATCTACTAGCTATTTTAGTAGGCATTCTAATCTATAGCTGCGAGATAGGAGCTAAATTTATCCCTACCCTAAGATTGTATAGGAACTATAACTCCTTTTAGGATAACGCCGACCTTATCTCTAAGAAGATAATATTAAACCTTAAAAAAGGATATATTAGAATCGCGATAGGGCCTATTATAGTCTTACCTTTTAGCCTAGTGCTAAAATCGGATGGAGGATACCGCCGAATTCACGATCTCTCCTTTTTATTAGCATCTTTAGTTAATAACGCAATCCTAGAAGAATATGGAGCACTAGTATACACTACAGTTACCGCTATTTAAGCCTACATTATTTCTACAGGTTATAAATGTCTGCTACTTAAAAGAGATATTAAAGACGCGTTCCGTATAGTCCCCCTATCTTATAGGGCAAGAACATTAATAGGCTTCTCCTAGAAAGGTGTTACCTACTAGGAATACTGCCTATCCTTTAGTCTTTAAACTGCGCCGCTTATATTCAACCTCTTCGCGGAAGGCCTGTACTAGATACTCTATTTATAACTGCCTTATAAGGTAGAACACTACCTAGATAACTTTATCTTTATTCTTGCCAACCCAAACAACTTAGCGGCTATTACCCAGACTTACATCTCTATTACTAACTCCCTAGGTATCCCTCGAAATGGCTCTAAAGACATAGTAGGAACTGTTATTAAAGTTTTAGGATATACTATTAACACTATATAAATGCAAACGCGATTATTACCACAGAAACAATTATGTGCTATTAAGAAAGTCACTACCGCACTTTAATACGGCTTATTATTGTTCCTTTAAGCCTAGCAGCTTGTGGGCTACCTTATATAGTACGCCTACGTAATTAAACTTAGTTAATCTTACTTTAAATCCCTTTAGATCTTTATTACTGCTTAGCCGGAGACTCTAGCAAATAAGTATAAACCTAGGCGATTTAGCACTAAGTTATAAAGTAACTTATATATCTAGCTTAACCTACTTACTACAAGTAATAGGGTATTGTTCTTTAACGACGTTAAGCATACTCATATTTATCTCTTTACTGACGCCTCTACCCGGTTTAGGTTTGGCGGCTTTTACTTTTTTAAGGAACTTAAACACGAGGATGACTGGTAGTAGTATATAGCTAACCTCCCTTAATCTTAGGCGTTTAGTATATTACCTAAGCCTAGTTAATAAGTAGACCATATTAATCCAAAAGAGATATATGCTATTACTTATACATTTAATCTATGGTCTACCAACTAGCAGTATAGCGCGCTATCTATTTATACTAATAGTATAGTGGTTCACTAGGGCATTAAGAAGACCGTTGTCCGTAGCGTAGCAAACGAATCACTCCGTAAGATTATGCTGGCTGCTATAGCTCACGATATCACAATATCCGTGAAGTGGATCCCAGGTAATTCAAATAGCTTAGCTGATATACTATCTCGATTCTAGGCCGCGGCTATCTATTAGTTCTGCCCATACTAGGCCCTTAATTTATTACTACTAAAGCTAATAAGTTTTTAATAGGTGCCGTAAACCTAACGGACTATTTATAACCGCCTATAAACTTTAAAAATAATATTAACGCGCCATCTAACCTTTATACGCTCCTTCTCTAAAACGGCCTTACGCTAGTAACCCGTAGGAACTATTCCTTAGTAGTTAACAGCTAGGAGTTATACTGCGCACTTAAAGGAGTCTCCCTTTACCTAGCTAAGCCGCGTAAACTAGGCGAATAGATTGCCTGCTATATGTTCGGTACCTCCTAGCTATAGATAGGTAGGCTTAAGGCTGAAACCTTATAAGCCTACGTCTCCGCAATTTGCTCGCGCCACGTAGATTACGGCATCTTAATTGCAGTATTTAAGGATCCTATAGTACACCAATTACTCGCCAAAGCAGCCGCTATCTCTTCCTTAGCAAAAAAGGACAAGTAACCTATTACTAGGGACATTCTAGCCCAGGTAGTGATACACGGCTTATTGCTACTGGATATTAACACTGATGCCGCATTTACCCTCGCATTTGCTGGATTTCTATAGATGGGCGAGATTATATACACTACGGCAGAGCTTAAAAACCGAACGACCTTCCTAGTAAAAAAGGCCACTTAACACGATATTACCTTTACACTTAGTGGGATAACATTCCGCCTTAAATAGAGCAAAGCTAATAAGCAATACCAGGGCGTTAACGTCGCTATTGCGGCGGTAGGCGGCCTATTATGCCTAGTCGCTGCTATAATAAAGCTATTTAATAGGGACCCTTAACCCCTTAACTCTCCCTTATTTAGTCTTAATGGTAAACCCTTTACCTCTTTAGGGGTTCGTAAGATCCTTTCCTCCCATTTAATAGCTGCTGGGATTAACCTAAGTAGTTACTTAAACTACTCTTTCCGCTAGGGCGCTGCCCAGTTTACTAAAGATTTAGGGTGTTTATATCAGCAAATTTAGCAGCTAGGTCGGTGGTTATTAGAAGCCTTTCGCCTATATATTAGGACTAAGACCACTAACCTCCGTTACCTTAACTCTTACTTTTAGCGTGGTGTACCGCTCTTAGCGTAAGGATTACTATATAGTAGGTTAAGATGTTAAGAGGGCCGCTAAGGCGCTAGTGGTAAGCGAGCTAATAGCGATTTTCTATACTGGGCATGGAAAATCCTGATTGGTTGGCTTATAACTTAGGGTTGGCAGAATATAGCAGAATACGACAATATGGTAGAACTTAGCAGAATGCGACAATATGGCAGAATTTGGTAGAATGTAATAAGGTGGCAGAATTTGGCAGAATATGGCAGAATGCGGTAATGTTTTATTAGGCGTAGGAGCTTCGCTTGGGGATATCTAGCCGCTTTAGGGCAAATCCTTAGTAGATTTGAGTGCTAGGAACTAGTAAAACTGCTAAGAACTAGCCCTAAAGCGACCTTATAGCCCTACGCCTCCCAATTATACAAAAATTAAATATCCCCTTACGTGACTGCGATAGATAGATACTAGTGTCTATATATTGCTTGGCAGCATCTACCTTAGTAATATATAATGTTGAGACCTCCTGCAATATTCGCGAATATTAAACGCAGTCACTACGTGGCTAATTTGCTTTCCCTACCCGCCATCCCTTGCACTTAGTATGCATTATATATAGATAGCGCTTTAAGGCAATTCTTTAGTAGGTGCTAGGAACTAGCAAAACCACTAAGAGCCAGCCTTAATGCGACCACTATAGTTAGATAGTCTTGCAGCTATAGGCTTGCAGTCAGGGATATCTGGCCGCTTTAGGGCAAATCCTTAGCAGATTTAAGTGCTAGGAACTAGCAAAACTGCTAAGAACTAGCCCTAGAGCGACCTTATAGCCCTGCGCCTCCCAATTATATAAAAATTAAATATCCCCTCACGTGACTGCGATAGATAGATATATATATACATAGAAATCACGGATTTGAATAACCTCACGTCGCTGCAGTTTTTATCAAAGTGGCCAAGAATTAGGTCAAACGAGAGCCTCTAATTGGCTAATCCCTATCGATAACCGAGAGCCAGAGTCAGCGGGAAGGGATAGCCTTTGAGCACGGATTAAGCCCTTTTTAAACCCCCCATCTCGCTGCGCCCTGAGTACAGATAAGCTTTTAATAGTGCTGTTCGAACGACTTTGCCTTGTGCGGCATAGTATGAGCCTTGCGTAGAATCCTACGGGCCTGACTTTCTTCTGACTGTCTATTCAGTCATTGTCCGGTTGATTTTCTTTCCAAGTTCTCACGCTCGGTCTCGCCGCGCCACAGTCTGTTGCTAAACTTGTACAACCTGCGGGGGAAATATTTCTGCTATGCTCGCCTTCGAGCTAGAGAGCTCCCAGCAAAGATGATCGCTCCCACTTCGATAGGTAAAACCCTGCAAAATTCTACATGCGTGATACCGTGCGTGCTTCCTTTCACATGGCGAAGCCGACGGACCGTTCGCCACGGTTTCACGGTGCTTATGGTGATGATTTCCGGAGGCCGTGAGTGGGCACGAAGTCCGTTGGAAAGTAGTGAAGTAGGTATCTTATATCTTTGGGTTTCTTATGCCAATCCTAGAAAGCATCTTCTTGAAGCATCTCTCTTCACTACTATTTCTTAAAGCCTTTTTCTAAAGACTCACTCTGGGAGCTGAGCTCCAGCTGGTCCAATCGTTCCACAACATGCAGCGATTTTTTGGCAACGGCCCAACCTATATCCGTCTTGCTCGGGAGTCCAGAAGGGCAAAGCTACGCGCACGAATCCAAACACGACGAGAAAGAATGCGAGCAACAATCACAAAGAACTTCACTTTCTTTGCTCCAGAGGGCATGATTAACCAGTGGAGGATAGCCTTTGGTGGAATGTACTGAATCCATTCGGTTATTATTCAACATAAATTTAATAAGGTTGCATGCACAATTAATTGCGCTTGTTCGGAGGCTATTACTTTCTAAATTTCAAGCTACTTCGTCGTTGATCAGACATTCCCAACCCCAACTTTCTCGCATCTCTTGAGTTCAACACTTTACATGAAAGCCCTTAGGCTTCACTAGCTTAGTCGTAGAGAGCAAGTTCAGCAATCTCGGCTGATGAGCTTCTCCTTGCACGCCTCAAGTACGGCATCATCATTGCGTCTGATGTGACACGTCTTGGAATTTCCCAAGTCCACTCGTTTGACTCTTCCTTATAATCACGCTTTTTAGCCATCCTCCAGCTTGGTTTCGCCTCTGTATCTTTGGAGTTTATGGGCTGGTTTAGGTTCTAGGTCGTCTTTGCACACACCATTGGTGAGTGAACTGTTCCTCCATCAATATTCCGATAGAGTATGTTGACTAAAATTTTTGCTAGAAGACCCCTTCGGAGCTACCAGCGCACCAAGTGAACTGTTTCGTTTGTTCTATCAACTGTCTGTATTTGCACTATCATTACCACGGTCTGTCGGGCCACCTGACTTCCTAACGACACTCTCATTTCTCGATACACACAGTAATCATCTCCAACACCTGGTCAACGAAATGCCACTTGCATACCAAGCGCTGATTGAGGTTGGGAGGCTCCTATAATGCACATGAGCAATTCCCCGGCAGTGGCCGGGATTTATCGCCTGGTTCAGATATCTGCGCACACTTTGAACAATCGATTGTGTCAAGGTTGAGGTGTAGAGTGTAGTGGCTTGCAAGAAGCGCCTTGAGGTCAAGCGCACAGAAGCCTACATCCAGTATAGGGAAGTCTAGGACATGGAAAATATCAAGCCATATGTATACGGAAGGTTCTGCAACGATTTCAAAGAGGTGTCGGAGGCAATCAGCAGACGCTGGAAGAGTCGCAAATATCCCAAGCCCGAAACAACGTCAGATTCCCGAAAATCGGCTTCTGCTCTCCTGGTTTGAACCTTATTGTAAATTATAGTACTATCCCACCGTAACGCTGCGACACATTCTATCAAGTCAGCGTTTGGGAGAAATCTTACATGTCTAACACTAACACCGCCTGATAGGGTCGTTTTTTAATTACTAGTGTCTTCCATAAAGAGCATACTCTTTTGTTGCTAGCTTGATAGTTCGGAAGGATTAGCATGTATATTTTGTTTTCTGTAATCCAAGAAATCTAAAGTTGGAGAAAAGACGGCTTGCTGTTTCAGCTGGATTTGTTGAGATGGGCACCTGTTCAGTCGTTGTCTCTACAATTTTGCCACTTGGTTTCTCGGTTTTCAAGAGCTTCCCTGTGTAAAACGGTTGTCTTGGTTGCTTCGAGTTTCCTTGGTCGCTGTTCATCCCATTGGACCTTCTGCTTCTGACGTAGTTCAACAGTTCTGTGAGTGACGTCGATGCAAACTCTGCTCTCATCTGGCACATGTGAAATGAGCCTGAAATAGTCATGTGGGTATAAGGGCTAGACAACAATGACGTACTTCTTACTTTTGCAATGATGATGGTGGGAAACTGATCAAGTGCATGGCATTTGTGTTCCCGCATCCTCCTCCCAATCATCATCTGCATCAAGGTAAAGCCCACTATTGTGAGCGAATCAGCAAGCAAGGAGGCAAAAGGCAATGGTGCCCCAAGGCGCTAGCAGTGGGGTTCGTAAACAGCAGCCACGATTCACGATGCAATCCAAGAATGACGTTCGCTAGCGTCCCTTTCGTTTGTACGTGCCTACAAAAGAGCTCCGGGTTGCCTACCTCTGCACATATTTCAACCACTACATACCAACACAATCCCCAACCGAATTCAGCCCAGCTCAACTTCAAACTCAAGCAATTTTCCAACATCAGTTAAACAACCTACAATCACCCAATTTATTATGTCTGACCTCGGGTAAGTAGTTCTTTAGTCTTTGCTGATAGAACCTAACACTAATGTCACCTCAGACGCAAAGGACTCGGTGAGCAGGCCCAAGAGAAAATTACTCCTGACTCCCAGAAGTCTACTCTTGAACAAGCCAAGGAGGGTGTGACTAGTCTCGGTGATCGTGCTGCCGGTGCTATTCAACCAGGTTTGTCTCTACGGTCTCCAGCTTTTACTTCTCTTTTTGAAGCCTCTCCCTACTAACTTCATTCTCAGAGGGTAACAAGTCTACCACACAGAAGCTCGGTGATGCAACTCGCTTTGGCGGCGATGATGCATCGAACCAAGGCCAGGGCATTCTTGCGTCCTCACAAGAGACCGTCGGCAATGCCGCTCAGTCCATCACCGACACCTTCCAGGGCAAGAAGTAGACTTTTCTTCGAAATGCCTACAAACGATATTTCTCGATTGCCATGGATTGATGGAAACTTGTTTTGGCAAAAGTGACTCTTCATTGATTGCTCCTAGGGAAAACACACGGGCGGTGACTTAGCTTTGTATTATATCCTACATACTTCATGAATATCATCATGAAAGTCTGGAAAGGTACGGCTCATTGTTGTGACTGCTCATGAAATTTGTGGTTTGTTGCGATTGCCTCGGGACGTTCGAGACATGAATATGGCATGCTATGCAAAAATAGCCTATGAAAAATTTTCTATGTCTGAATTTGGAGTGACTTCACTTAAACTTTCACTCGAAGGCGTTGATATGTCCAAGATGCTTGCCTATGCTGGCAGGAGAGTATACAAATAATCATGTGAGGCCTGACGCATTCGGTGTCTATCAGCTTTCGCGAAACAGTAGCTTCGTTGCCTGTGTCCCTAGACGAACGTTTTCATTAGCTCAAGACTCTATATGATATATTCCATGCGCTGTTGATAAAAGCGTCCACACAAGGGGCTATTGGTTTGGCATTCGCTATTCTATATGGAATTTAATGAGCCCCTGAAATACTTTAGAACCACGGATAAATTTGTATGGTATCTAAAGCGACGAACGAGGTATAGGTAGGGTACCAAAAATTGTGTCGACGCCTAGGCTACGTAAGAGATAGTCGCAGTCATATTACATGAATTCTACTACAGATATCAGTACGAACTTGTACCAGAAGGCGAGAAAGCCTTCCAAAAGCTCGAAAATTATTAAGTATCCTATAATGTCTAGGAGGGTTAGAATGTAGAGCACTTTAGTGAATGCTTACAGTCTACAAGTCTTCATCCTCAACCTCCTCAATTTCTACCCTTCTCAGCTCCGTTTCAGCTCTATCCTCCTGACTCTTCGGGTCTGTAATCTGCCCCTTCACCTCCGCAGCCATCATATTAAATTCGGCTTCCTGCGCGGCCGCTTCAGCCGATTCCTCAGCATCCGTGTTCTCTTCCTGTATCTCTTCCATCTCCATCTTCCTTAATTCTTCCTCGAACCTCTCCTCCTCAGCATCTAGATCCACTTCCGCACCGTCGGCCTGCCCAGTCATCATGCCGTACTCCGCCTCCTGTGCCGCTGCCTCAGCCGCCTCCTTGGCATCTTTATATCCTTCCTTCTCCAGCCGCTCTAGTTCCTCGGGCTCTAACAACCTGCCCTGAGTCTGCCCTTTAACCAACCTGAGCTTACTCTGAACAGCTGTAGGTACGAAGCGACTCGTTGCCTCCTTCCGAAGATCCCGCACTATTGGGGCAGCCTCATACACGGTCTGAGCGATTGGTTTGGGGGGTAATGCGTGCGGTACGCGGGGTTCCCCCAGTGGGGTTTCGTTGGGATTTTTGGGGCGAGATTGGCGCCGGCGGTCCTGGCGGGGGAGTGGCGGAGGTGTATCTTTAGGCATAGGAATATTGCGAGCGTCTTCATCTGTTTCACTACTGGACTCCGCGTCACTTTGTTGACCGGCCCCATTATCTCTCCGCCGTTTGCCTAAGATGCCACCACTCCTGACGTCACTCTTCTGATCTCTATTCCTTCTCTCGTTACTGTTTCTGTGTTCTCGCTCTCCGCCTCCAAATTTTGGGGCCCTATCCCCCAACGCATCCCTAGCCTTTCTGATTGCAGTGATGTCCTTCTCAAGTTGAGCGAGCTGTTGTTGATCTCGTGTTTTCAAGCCCTCGGCCTGTTCAAGCGTTTTCAAGTCATCAATCTGGCGTTGCAAGCGATCAGGGTTACGTCGGGCGAGTTTCTCGATGCGTTGAGTTTGGAGCTGAGCTTTGGATTTCTTAACGGCCCGCGCCTTTTCGGCTTTCCGGGCCGCTTGGGCCGGGTTGATTGATTTTTCTTTCCCCATACCAGGGGGCTGAAATGATAGGATATGAGAATCGAAGGGATGCTAGCGAGGTGGCGCGAGGTAGATGGATTTGATTCATGAGGGGGTGCTGGAGCAGTGAATGTCTCCAGGAACTCGTAGAAAATATGATGCGGCCAAGAATTCCTGCATGCAACAATATGGTCTGTGCTCATGCTCTCCAAGTCGCACACAATTTGAGCCTAGCACCCGACATGACCAGCATAGGCAATGTTTCTTCCCCGTGTGCTTCAGAAAAAGCGGAACCTGCCTTCAAAGACAAGTCTCAAACTTTCAAAATGCCCTGAAGTCGCTACAGATCAATATCCCCTAGCTAATCCTGCATCAATAACGCGTGAGAGTGAACCACCTACGAAGAGACCCCGGATCCAATCGCTGGATATCGATGATGAGTATCTTGAACAGTTGGTCTGTGGGATTGAACTTGTTTTCACGGACTATGCACATCAGGACGATGAGGGTAGAGCCTGGTTAAAGAAATATGGAAGGATACTACATGGAGACAGTGGATGTGAGTATTCTCTGCCTTATTGGTCACAAATGAATCTCTTGATGTGAATTTTTGTGTGTTATCCATGACTCTGTAGCATATTAAATCTCATCTCAACGTCTCGAGTTCGTTATATCTATGTGCACAACATGTCCAATTAGTCTAACTGACATCCCAGAGCAAAGTACTGACTTTGCTTTTGAAACATAGACATCCACCTTTCTGTACTCCTCGGCCACTCTAGCCTCGCTGGCCTCAAGCCCATTCCGACACAGCATCTTATCCGTCGAGCTCTGCAATCATTCTCATCTCCCGACCTTGAAATAGCAGGAGAGGGTTATTTTGTCCGTCGTCGAGCTTCAACATACCCTTTGCCATTTATTCCAAAAGATGCAAGTAGCAAAGTCAATGATGATGGCTTGAGCTTCTGGGACGAACGAACACTATATGTAGAACCGCATCTATCAACGATGTGCAATAGGCCAGCAACTGTGGCATGGTGGTTGAAGAAGCATGGAGAGTTGAGAAGAAAATGGCTTCCAATACAGGCTATTAAAACAATAGCGCCTAGCTGCGCGTTTGTGGTGCTTAGCGGGGCCAATGCCAAATTAGGCTCTAGCTGGGAAAGGTGGGCTGGCAAGAGATTGCCCCAAAACTGGATTACCATGACGAAGTAAGCTGATATTTTCTTCTCAAATTGTTTAGAGACGTAGGCGGGGCTATAGTGAGTGGCTTGGAAGGCTTAGCTAATATCTTCTTTCGTGCCGTAGGGCGGAACACAACCGTCGTACAAAGGAGTATTTATTAGTTCTGGATAACAAGGAATCCGGATCACTAGCACAGAGCGTGGTTCGGAGGCCACGCAATACGGCTAGGAAGGACATCGGCCTCTTTCCTTCCCTTGTCGAAGACATTTCTACAAATGCTTTTCCGGCGCACGAGCACCCACCAAACACAGCCAAGCAAACTACTAACAAATCTTCTTGGGTGTCGGGTTTTTCAAGCTCCTCGTCATCTGATGGTCCTATAAGCCCTCAGGACCGGCATAAGTCTCTGGTTCAGCTGGCCAACCTACCGTCGGACAGTTCCGAGACTGCAATTAAGGCCTTCGTCATAGGTATCTCGCGGCGACCCTCAACCGTTCAAAGCATATACTACAAGCCTGGCGATACGACGGCTATTATTCACTTTACAGATGTCGAAGATGCAGAGCTTGCAGCACAGGCTCTCAGTGGAAGGGGCTTCAAGAATGCCTCAGTAAACTCTAAAGTGGAAGCTAGGTTGATGACCTCATTTAGTCATGTAGATCATGCAGGCTTGGTTGACCAGAGTAAAGACGGTGATAAAGGTCCTTTAGAAGCCGTAATGGCTATCTCCAACGCTCGCGGTGGCACTACCAAGAAACGTAGGCGTAGGCGCAAGAGGCCAAAAGGGTGCGCAATAGACACCTAAACGCGATTTCTGGCTCGGTGAGCGCCATCTTATTAAAAAAAGTTAATTTAGTTCTGGCTGTTTCGGGAATGAGCTTAGCCACGTCTTCTAATCAATTTGGAAGGCCATTGTATGATGAAAGGTTGACTGGAAGTGCAATGGTGTTCGGCGGGGAGTCGGTAAGTAGCTGATACCCCGAGGAAGACTTAGCTTGATGTAGGCATAATTAATCCAAAAAATTACTGAGAATGCTTCGAATTGGTTCTCAAAGATATATGCCCTTTGGTAAATGCAGTGGCACTACCCTTGCTAATAAAGGATTTCCATCTCCAAGCTTTGAGCTGCCCAAATCACTGGCCGTGTCTGCTTGTCGACTCGGATATTTCTATAAAGACCAACACACTAAGCCCGAAAATCAAGGGATAACCATACTTGATGCGGGGTCATAACAGCCAAGGCACTACCACTCGATTGCTTAAATCTTTCCTTTAGGCACCGCGGCACAGGTACCTGGTATTGCCTTCTCCTCACCCTCGGGCATAGAACCGACTATATTAGTTTAAAATTAGTGCTCTTATAGCACTTTTTAAGCAGAAAGTACTATTATTATAGCTGTTTTTACAAGAGCGAGATTGACTTTCTATACTTGATCTAGCTGTAAGTATTATCCCTTCCCCTAGTATATCCTACAGAAGTTAGACCTTGCGTTGGCGTTTCCCACCCGCCGACGATCTCCTTGCGCTGGTGCGTTGTAGCTATACATATGTGGGGGCGCAGCCTTTGGTGGCATTTCCTTCGTCCGTGTCGCCACAGATAAATTTATTTGGTAGTCTCCTGGGTGGCGAAGCCTAACAAGTCACTCCATCGTTTCTTGACCAAACAGCCTCGCATAAAGCCCCCCTTCCCTCAGCAGTACATCGTGCGTCCCACTCGCCATTGCCATTCCCTTATCAAGCACGAAAATGGCATCAGCGGTCATTACCGCACTCAACCGGTGCGCGACACTCACCATAGTCTTCCCGCGCATAAGCCCCTTAATACCCGCAAGAGCTTGAGCCTCGGTCTCTGCATCTAATGCGCTCGTAGCCTCATCTAGCAGCAGCAGTCTCGGCTTCCTCGCAAGAGCGCGCGCAATGGTGGTGCGCTGCCTTTGTCCTCCTGATAGCGAGCAACCACGGCTGCCGATTGGCGTGTTGATAGCTTCCAGCAGCGAGCGGATGAAGTCATGAGTGGCGCGAGCGGTTTCCCCGATCAATGCGTTCCTTGCTGTTGCGCGCTCCTCTATTCCAAGCAGAATTTTCGAAGCGATCGTGCCAGGGTAGAGGACGGGCTCTTGGGAAAACATAGCCAATGGACTGGCGGTAATCTGCCAAGCGGAAGTCTTTCTGGTTTATCCCGTCAATAAGGATTTGACTGCTGTTTGGGTGGAAGAACTGCTCGGGAAGGGTGAGTACGGAGCTCTTTCCGCTGCCGGACGGGCCGACTAAGGCAACGTGTTGGCCAGGCTGGATGGTCAAATTGAGGTATTGCACGATAGGGGTTAGCGGTGCGGAAGGGTAGCTGAAAGAGACATGGAACTCGATGAGGCTAGATTCTATACCGCCCGCTTTTCCGATGTTTGACCATGGATCTGGGTGCGGTTTACGGTGGTGCAAAGTCATGATCGCTGTTGCAGCTTCTTTGGTGGTGGCAAAGTCGCATAAAGGAAGGATTCCCCGGCTTCTTGAGCGCCGAAGGTGATGGTGATGAAGCAGGCTAAGAAGTCGTACACATCGATGTAGCCTTTGCAGATAAGAGTGGCGCCATACCATGTTGACGAAGTAAGTGAGAGACTGAGAGAAAGTACAGAGCCCCGCTGTACTCAAGACTGAGGCTGAGACTTTGCGCGAAATTGTGGAGAGTATTTCGTGGTAATTTTGCAGAATATAACTTTCCATGTTAAGAGAGCATGCCGCCCGGATCGAAGAGAAGGCCTCGTTAGTAAGTCGAGTAGAGTGCAGGTGTTCGTGCTGCATCTTGGCTTGAAAGTCTCCAAGCACCTTCGACCGCAGGTAACCTGATCCAAGGAGAGCGGGGATTGCACAGACAAACTGCCAGGATTACAGCAAATAGAATGTTGACCACTGCGCCTGTCTCAACTTTACCGGATATAAGTTCCTTATGTCCTTGCCAGAAAGCTAGTGCATATGCGGAGAAAAGAATGATAGGTATGAGAGCCAACATGATTGCTGTCCAGAAGGTAGAATAATACCCAGGACTGCGCAGTGCCGCCAACTTTTTCTCATATATTTCGACGAGGCTGTCAACTAGACCGAAGCTTTGCGCGATCCTTGGGAAAGACAGAATGTCTGTGGCAAGGCCCTTGGCTGTAGAACCGTTGTCTAAAAGCTCCTTCATATGACAGTCAATAATTCAAGAGGCCAGGCTGGTGAAGATGACCATGGCGGGCAGAATGGTATAGACGACCAGTGCAAGCCTCCAGTCCTTGACAAAAGCGATGATAATGGCGGTAATGAATGTGGATAGCGAAGACAAGACAATGCCGACCTGTTTGGAAATGCCCTCTTGGATGACTTTCATATCGGATGAGAGGCGCGCTTCGATTGTTCCTGGCGCTGTTGTATCAAAAAAGCCCATGTTTTGGGACAGTATGGCTCGCATGTAGGTTTCCCGTATCCTGCATGTAGTGTTCTCTCCAGATACAATCCAACAAAAGGTAGAGACGTATGAGGACACAGTAAGTCCGATACCTATGTAGATTAGATCAAGCGCTCGTTGATTGGCACTGGAACAGGGAATCAAGCTGTCCGCTGGCCAAATTGGTGAAGGTCGTGGTCAATGATCCGAGCACAACTGTCATGAGCGGCTGCATCGAATTAGCAAGGGTTATGGTGAGCTATGCATGGAGGAAAAACGCTTCTTACCAACGCGATTTCGGAAGCTATAACGCGAACACGCCGCAACCTTGCAATGTGCAATCTCATTGAGAGGAGTATCGTAGAATGTCAATGTACGACATCGAGTGTTTGCTTCCCTCCACTTTCTGCCTCGCTTGCGGAGTAGCGCCGGTGGGAAAGAAGTTCTCGTGTATCCGCCCCACGGACTATTCGCTTACGCTCATAGTCCTACGCAGCTCAACGGAACACCGAGCTCAACGGAACAAGAACCCCAGATCGAGCCTCACCTGTTTCCTTATACAATTAATCACCACAACCATGCCTACAGAATCTGAAATTATTGAGATACGCGTGCAAGATGCACTTCGTGAGTTATCACGCATGGAAACACCCAATATTCGACTGGCAGCCCGCCTATACGACGCGCCGTTCAAACGCGTCTACAACCGCTTCAACGGCATCAAGAGCAAGATGTAGAGGCCTGGCAGTAACAAGAGGCTTAATTAACACCAGGAGGCTATGCTCCTATGCTATATCGATCGAATGGACCGTCTTGGAGTCGGCGCACTGTTTCACCAAGTCCACAATTGCGCGGAGCGTATCCTTAAGCTCCACGCGCCTAACGGCACCGAACTACCTACTCTTGGACGCGACTGGACTACGAGATTCCTTAAACGAAACCTAACAACGCATAAGGTTAAGCAGAAGCCTATAGAGATTGATTGAGCTGCTGTAAACGATCCTGCCGCGATATAGGAATGGTATACTTTATATAAGAATACAAAGGAGCAATGGGGTATTCTACTATGCGACGAATACAACTTTGATGAGTCTGGATTTCGCATTGGAATTGGTGGCAGCTAGTGGATAATTACGCGTGTATTAGATACTAAAAGGATGCACTTAGCTAGTGAGACAAATTGCGATTTCGCGTCGGTATTGGAGGCTATATCTGGTGATGGAGTTGTACTTGCTCCAACAGTTATTATTAAGGGCCAATAGATTATGCATTAACACCTTAACGATACGAGTATACCTGGCAACTATATGCTAGGCGCTTAAACTAAAGGCTATTTAAATGACGACCTTGCGTTTGATTGGATTCAGCACTTTAATAGGCAAAGCGCTGCTCGACAGATGGGTGCGCATCGACTGCTATTACTAGATGGCCACGGTTCACACCTTACAAAGGAATTTGCAGAATATTGTGAGGAGAAGAATATCTATCTATTGGCTATTCCGCCCCATACAAGCCACTTTCTATAACCGCTTGATGTTGTTCTCTTCCAGCCGTTTAAGCACTACCATAAACTGGCTGTTGAGATGGCTGTGCGAACGGGCTGCACAAACTTTAACACTATTGAATTCCTCCATGCTCTGCACTAAATTCGTACGGCTATATTTAAGTCCTCATCTATCCTATCAGGATGGGCAAAGACTGGCCTTATTCCGTACAATCCTGAGGTTGTATTAACCAGATTGCGACGTCAAGCCGCTATAGTGCGTCCATCTACGCCACCACCTGCGATACTACAACCACCGCGGCCATGACCTACAGCGCCACGAACACCTGATACGCCGCGTAGCTTGCAGATAACGATAAACCGGGTTCGCAGCTTTATTATTAAGCAGCCTAATAGGGAAAGGAATCATTTATTAATGCTTTGCAAGAGCGCTAGGAAAAATACTGTGCTTCGCTCATTGGCAGAGGAGGACCTGCATTTAATGCAGGCAGCGGTACGCGCCCGCGCAAAGCGTCAAAGGACTGACCAACGGGTTGTCCAAAAGGGAGGCTTAATATCTGCAGCAGATGGACGGCTTAAAGTATCACAACGAGTTCAAAAGGAAGCAGAGAAGGCAGGTAGGGCGGCTGCACGTGCGGTGAAGAAGCGGGCAAAGGAGGACGCTACACAACGCGCGGAGGCCTCGGACTCGTGATATTTGGCAGGATTGTAGCTAGGCTATTGCTTGAGGTGCTCCACCAAGGATTTCTGTATATACGTAGCCTACGTAGAAATCTACGGCTTTAAAATCACATGGTGGGGTTCTTGTTCCGTTGAGCTCGGTGTTCCGTTGAGCTGCGTAGGACTATGAGCGTAAGCGAATAGTCCGTGGGGCGGATACATGTTTGTCTGGACTTTGAGCAAGTCTATATAGCTTGAGCGACTCTTCGGACTGGGCGACACTGACGGCGGATTTCCTAGACACCGATGACCTCTGAGGTCTATGGAAAGCGCGTCCAGCGACTTTGGCGATGCTCCGCATTTTGAAACGAGCTTCTACCACAGAATACCGTGCCTTCACAACCGGCGGCAAGTGTTTCAAGATCCAAGTTCGTGGCGTCTACGTCTCGTGTCTAGGCTGGAGAGGCGCTCCACCGAGCCGCCCCAGCCTCGTGCGACGTCTAACGCCATGCCATACCCGCTCTTTTGGCCGGAGCTTGCCACTGTAGGGGGGGTGGTGGGGTGGCTCTGAATGTCTCAAGAGGCCCGCATCGAAGGGTTGGTAGTCCAACCAGTGGCTTTGTTAAACTCACACTCGAATGGAGATAAACAGCCACAACTCCCAGCGGATGATGAGCTCTTGCGTGACTTCCGGAGATATTTTGTATTAATGTCTGTTCCGGATATGGTACTAAATAAAAATGGGAATGGGAATGATCTATGAAATTTATGACCGACCCTGGATATTCCGAGTGCACTAAGGTGGAGTATTCGTGCCACCGGCGGTGCATACGTTAACTATGGGATAGATGTGGAAATGAAAAGCCACGAGATCACAAGTACAGTACTGGTCGGGAGCCTTTTTGCACCAAAACTCACCTAAAACACTTCTAGATTTTATACCCACCACGATATTTTATTAAGCTGAAATTAAAGCTATTAGTAGATTTTTACTTTAACTAAAACTCTCTGTTAGTAGTATTTTATAATAATAACGTAGAGAATTATTATAAAGTTATAAAGTTAGGTAAATGTTAAATATAAACTTTAGAGTATATTTGACCAATGACTGTACTCCTCGAAGGTATATAAGAGTCAGAACCACCCACTGCAGAAGGATATCAGACATCAACACCGAAGCGCATCATATCATTTTAGCAATCCCCGTCAGCCCTGATCTTCTCGCCAAAACAACGATTTCCATATTTCTCCATCTCTCACACGTCTGGTGGTATCCGCACGAGATAATCGATCCTTTTCATTTGCCTAACACCCCAAGTCAAACAACATCATGCCGCTCATCGAGGACGGAGACTTTGTGGCTTCGGCGATGGAGACAGGAACCGTGAACATGCACAGTTATTCTGCCCAGAATGATGTGGTGCTTCCAAGTTACCCCTTGCCATCTGTGGCATCCATCCGTGAAGAGATCGACCGGATTATTACTACCATGCTGGATGAAAAGACACGCAACAAATTCAAGAAATCACTAAACGTTCTGGACCGTTGCTTGATGCCAGCATTCCACGCCGCAACCCAAGGCTTGGAAGCCGAAACAATAGCGACCGGACGCAATTGGGCAACGACTCGATTCAAGGCGCTTTTGTTGGCGCTGCGTGGCCCCCTTTCCAACACCAGCCTGACCTTTGCGCTCAAGAATCCGGCGGAGACTCAAGCCAAATCAGCAGCTACTCTTTTGCACGGGCTTGCTGAAGTTTACATCTCCAAATCGACACTGGACATCATCGGCAACAATGGAGCGGGTAAGCGCTTCGAAACCAAGCAGCTAGCAGAATTGTTTGCAACAACCCGTAGGCCAGGTATCGAGAGCGACGAAATGAAATCATTCCCCCTCTCACGGCATGTCATTGTCTGGAGACATGGTCGTGCCTTCTCCATTGATATCCTGGATGCGAAGATGCAGCCCATGAGTGTTGCGAAGCTGTCCGCTCAGATTCAGCGCTTGGCCAACCACAGTGAGGCGTCGGACTCGTTCCAGAGCGTCGCTGGCATGTCTACGTTTCTTGACAGGCCGCAATGGGCTGCGATTTACGCCGAGATGAAGGCAAAGAACCCGGAGTCGATTGAGGTGATAGAGTCTGCCATTACAACTGTGGCGCTCCACGAATCAGTCGCACGCAGTCAGCAACGACGACTGGAAGTGGCTCGAGCTGACTCGCAAGACGTATATTCAGACAAGACGCTCGGCTTCTCCGTCTTCCCGGACGGCACCGTTGGAGGAAGGATCGACCATACGGTGGCTGATGGAGGGGTGATCGTTCGATTTCTCCGGGTGCTCCACGCCGCCATGAGCAAATGCTCAGCAGACGTGGATACAGTAGCTGAAGGGTTTCCGCCTCCAGAACTTCCCCTTCACAGCATCCCGAGTGCCGTTGTGCCTCCCACTAGCCAACTAGAGAAGGACCGTAAGACTTTCGATATCGCTCAGCCGCCGGATGTTCTAGACCTTCTTAAGTCGGCCTCGCTCCTCAATGTCACAATCCAGTTTGCTTTCCAGGCTGCTGTCTTTGATGCGACTGGCAGCACCGGAGGCCTTATGGTCGAGCCGATGTCAGTCCGGGTATTTAAGGACGGCCGTTGCGACCCTAATTACATCGTTACAGACGAGTCTGTGACCCTCTTCCGGGCGATGGCTGCTGGTGAACCGGACGAGACGTTGGCTCAGGCATTTGCCGCCAGCATGCTCGCCTATAAAAAGCAGGTCCGGCGGACCAGAGATGGTGCCGCGATCGGACCAGGCATCATGATCCTGCGAAAGGTCGTCGAGAGTTTACCCGAGTCGGAAGACAGGAATATCGTCCTGCAAGTGCTCCAGCTCTTCCGGCGCCCATCAGCCTACTTCACCGGCGTGCCATACGCAGACTTCGTCGAGGCGGTGGAAGCCAACGTTTTCGCTCCCGATCAGCTCGCCATAACGTACATTGGTAAAACAGACAGGATCACGGCGTGTCTGGCTGGTACTGGCAAGTTCGCTGGCCAACTGGACGCCATTCGCCACCTCTTCCTGAAGTATCTCCAGTCGCTAGGTGTGGTCGCCACAGCCATTGCGAGCGTAGAGCAGATGTATCCGGGTAACGGTTTGGCGGTGCTTGCGGGGTTCGCCAAGGACAAGGGCATGGTCGGGGAAGTTGGCTCGGTCGCAATTCACGCTGGAGCGGGAGAGGAGTTTGGGCTCCAAGCGCACGAGAAAAAGCTCGTGGAGTTCTTGCTTGCGGTTGTCGTATTTGTCGCGCGGCAGGACATTGCTGCGAAGCGTTCGGCGGTCGAGGTTGCTCAGAAGGCGGTGGTGGCGCTGGAGAACTGCATCTTCTTCAACGCGGGCAAGGGCGCTGTGCTCAACGCAATTGGCGAGCACGAGCTGGAGGCGTGCATCGTCGACGGCGCTACGGGTGCGGCTGGCGCAGTTGCATGCGCGAAGACGCTGCGCAATCCAATCGTGGCGGCGCGGCTAGTGATGGACACAACGGAGCACTCGCTGCTGGCTGGAGACGCCGCGGACCAGTTCGGTGCCGAGCACGGCCTTCAGCTGGTGCCCAACGTGCACTTTAGCTCGCACGCGCGCAAGCAGCAGCGCCAGCGTCAGCACGAGGCAAAAACAACCGCTAACCACCCGCAGACTGTGGGCGCTGTCGTTCTCGATACCTTTGGCAGCCTCGCCGTCGCAACATCCACTGGTGGTGTCGTGAACAAGAAGCCTGGCCGCATCGGGGACACGGCCATCGTTGGCGCTGGGGTCTTCGCCGACCACCGCATCGCCGTCGCCTGCTCCGGCCAGGGTGATGCCTTCCTTCGCAAAAGCATTGCAAGCCAGATTGCCTACGGTCCCTCAGCCATGCAGACCGTCTTGGACGAGCTCCACAAGAAGGCGAGTGTCAACGGCGCTGTTCTAACCGTGGACAGCTCCGGCAGGGTACGCATCGCCCAGACGTCGGGCTCCTTTTTGGTAGCATCCAGCGAGAAAGGTCAGCCTATCTGGTCCAAGGTCGTTGTAAAGGACCGCACGCCTAGGGAGCTGCCTCCCTTCTTCGAGGACTCCAATGTCAAGGCAATCGTCTCTCCCAGACCAACCACGCCGGGTGACACTCTTGTACGCATCAAAGCCGGTCCGCTTAGGGCCTTATCCAGGACGTATTTCGCAGATACCCTCATTTCCATTAAGCAGGTTGCTACCGTCCTCAAGGCAAGCACGGATGTCCAGCGGATTGGCCTTGTGACCACGTCCAACGACGAAGTCCGCCTTATCCCACTCCATGGTCTTTCAGCCGAGTGGAAGCCAGCTTTCAACCCAGAGGAGGAGTATCACACCTCTTTTCCCGGCTACATTTCTTCCAAAAATGGCCCGGAATCGTCAAGTGAGACCCTTACCAAGGTCCAGAAGGATATCACTAGGGACTGCGCTCCGGCAATGGACCTCGCTTTCGTTGGAGAAAAGGGTAAAGATAATCTCTTTGCCAAGATCATCCGCGGTAAACTAGAGCAGTGGAGAGTCTGGGAATCTAAGACCCATGTCGCCTTTTTGACTCCCTTTGGGAATACTCCAGGCTTCACTGTACTGGTCCCTAGGAAGCATCTTAGTAGTGATATTCTGTCCATTGCTGACACCGATCTCTATGATCTGGCTGGCGCAATATACGATGTATCCAAGCTGATCGAGCAATCGGCCTTGGGCGTAACGCGAGTTGGTCTGATCTTCGAGGGCATGGAGATTAATTATGCCCATGCTAAGCTAATCCCAATCCTCGGCGATGAGCCGTGCGCACACGTAGAAGAAGTCTTCAAGGAGGTCTACTCTGGTTACCTGTCTTCCAAGCCTGGTCCTATTGCGCCATATGAATTTTTGGAGCCGTTACAACTAAAGTTGATGTCAACTACTAACACTATGAGGACCATAGTTCCAACGAAGACTTGGCAGGAATCGGCGAGCCACTACCTGCAAGCGCTGAAGTCGCCCTGGTACCGGGGAATCTTCCAGCTCCTGGACAGTCTCTTCCACGGAACAGCTGAGTACTTCAACAAGCAGCTGGCTTATAAATACGCCATCACACCTCTAACAACTGGTGAGTGAAATCATGAACGCGAAAAGGCTAGGTTTGTTGTACTTACATCTCGATAGACTGTATCTCCTCACCTATGGGTCTTGGCTCAGACAGCATGCCTGTTCCCATTGATCTCTTTGGCCAACAGACCTACCTTGCTGATAGTATGCAATTCACTCTTGAGTATCTCCTACGATTTGACAGCAAAGCCCCAGGTATGTACTACATCTCGCCATCCTTCCGAGGCGAAGATCCCGATTCAACCCATCTCAACCAATTCTTCCACGTCGAATGTGAACTCCAAGGGAACATAGATGATGCTATCGCCACCGCAGAGGGCTACGTGGTTTCCCTCACGAAGACCATGTACGAGCATCACAAGGATCTCATTCAGCGATTTGCGGGAACAACCGACCATGTCACTTCCCTCCTGTCAACCTATGATGCTAGTAAGGGCTTTCCAAGGGTTCCCCTCGACGCCGCTATCGACATGATGCCCGATGCCAAGTGGTGGGAGTACGCTGTTGCGGGCGAGCCTCGCCACGGCCGCAAGCTCACTCGGCGTGGCGAGCGCTTCCTTATCCAGAAGTACGGCGGCTTCGTTTGGCTCACCGAGATGGACCACCTGTCGGTGCCCTTCTATCAGGCGTACGTCGTGGGCTCCAACATGACCAAGGCTAAGGCCGGCGATCTGCTTATGGGCTTAGGGGAGACCTTGGGTATGGGTGAGCGCCACCTTACTGCCAAGCAAGCCACGGACGCCCTCAATCACCACGAAATCCCTCTGGAATCATACGCTTGGTATCTGGGTATCAGAGAGGCGCACACCATGCAGACAAGTGGATGGGGTATGGGTAGTGAACGATACCTGTGCTGGTTGCTGCAGCACGATGATGTTCGGGACTTTGCTCTTATTCCTAGGCTGAAAGGAGAGAAGTTCCTGCCGTGAGCCAGACACTTTCGAATTCCTCAAGACGGTAATGATATTATTGCATTTGCTTAGATATGTTAATCCTCTTTTTATAGTCCCAATTTCCCTTTAGAGGACCGGGTACTCAATATATTCTATACCTCTACCGGTGTTGTAGTGGCCGACTGACCTAGTACCGCACCCCGGCCAACCACGTTACCCCTAAGCTCGTCCGCAAAGCCCTCGTGAAGCTCCTCACAAAGCCCTCTACCTCCACGCAGATGCAGAGCTTGCAACTATATCAGGGCCCCCACCACGCCTTGCAGAGGTGTGCAAGATAGATATGTGGCATAAACGAAGGGTTATCTATAATTCTATAGAGCATTATTTACAATATCCGCAGCAGAAAAATTAATACCATATAAGTAGGGCGTAGATTTCCCATGTTCGTCACGTGGTCTGTTATAGAAAATCCAAGTTTTATTATAGTATTAGGATTTCTTAATTTCTTAACGTGAGCGATACCTCGGGGTCCGTCGAGGAGTGGCCCGTGCGCGAACACCAAAACCACGACTACACGTGCGAGCGCGCTCCAAGGACTTATTTTGGCCGCAGTATCTGCAAAATACTATTCCGTAGAAAGGACGACCGCTAGAAGCATTATATTGACCTACTGAACTCTAAAGATTAACCCTATATATTAATATATGTCGGACGGACAAGTCACTTAGAAGAACTCTGTTGATTGAAGCTGGCTCTAGAAGCTCTCTATATACATGAGGTCGGGGCAAAGGATTGACGACGACGCTGACGACGACACTGACGACGATTTGGAACTATTCTCAATCGCCACCAGGTCGATATTGCCACTCAGTCGGTAATAGGTAATAGAAACAGGGTGTGAGTCATAAGGTGGCACCTGACAGTGACCTCAACGTTCGACAATATACTATGCAATTAATGCTTTATATTCCTAAGCATAGGTACTAAAATTTAGCTAATCTGATTGGCTGCACCTTATCGATAACGAACGGACCCGAAGCAACGTGTTAAGGGATAACGGTCGGTATAATCCGTAGTTATGACGGTTCCTACAACCTTTGTAACAAATTTCGTCTATGTCTATCTCAGTTAACTCAGCCGCTCCGCAGGAAATTTTTGGCGGTTGCATAACTCAGCACGTACCACACCCCCTGCAACCCGCGGAGCGTCTGAGAGAATATGGGCGCGTATTTGGTGCAAACTTGGTCCATCTAAAATTTCTCTTCAGCGTCAGTGAGCTGCCATGAGGCCAATACTGCAGCTATTATCTTAGTTGTTGATGCATTTAATTCTTAAGGGACTTAAATATCTCTTTTTAATAGTTTTAGGATTCTACCTATTCTATTATGGGGCGATATACAGCCTTAAAGCTTAAAGACGTGTTTTTGAAACTTGTCCCCTACTTTTTCCCTAGGGTTATATTTCCCTACTACAGCTTAGATCTCTATAATAATTTAGGAGCTGCTTCTTTCTACTAAGGAGAAGCAGCTCCTAAATTATTAGAGAGATCCAAGTTGTGGTAGGGAAGTTCTATCTTAAAAGCGGGAGAATATCCAGCTCGTGAAGCGTGCACGAGGCCCCTCGGTGAGGAATCCACCTGCACGGGCCATAAGTCTGCACAACTTTGAGATGGAAGGTAGAACCGGGCGTGCCCAGGTGCACAACTTCCCACAGCAGGTGGAAATTCCTCACTGAGGGCCTGAGTCAACTGAGATAAGGGTATGTTCGGTTGCAAATTGCCTCCAGATCAGAATTGTCTTGATCCGTGCATCCTTTGGCGTCAATTAGTAAGGTACTAGTGGCGTCTAATTTGATGGCTTCGTTTGATCTGTAATTGAGTCAATTGTTCGGTAAGGCTCCAGAAGAGGCTCCAGAAGAGGCTCCAGAAGAGGCTCCAAATCATTAATTAATTTTTAAGCCCACCTTTGAGCCCACCTTTGCGCCCACCTCTACCCTTAGGCGTCTATCGCGACTTCCTCCCTTAGTGTCGTAATACAATGGAGTCTCCTACTCGTGCCAATCGTTAATTAAGTCGATTAAGGCCCTCTACCCTGTCACCCATACCACGCCTGGGTCGCCGCGCATGCGCAGGAAGACTCTAATTACGAGAATAAGAAGGACGTTATATATAACGGATAGGTGCTATGCGATGATCGTGTACGTAGGTGGAGTCGCCATATTTGACAAAGGCGTCGTCGCGTAGAGCTCCAGATTGGTTCTGAATCTGGAGATAGAGGTTAAGGCCTCCAGAATATTCTGGTGCCAAGAGCTCCAGAATAACTACCTTATACGGTAAAGCGTGCAAATTTAACGCGACTGCCGATCCGGAGGAGCTTCAGATTGAAAAGTCGTCAGAATCACCGAACGATCGCGTCAGATTCAGATTTGACCTCCAGATCAGATTGATTCTGGAGTTGCAACCGAACATACCCTAAGTCTATGTGCAGTTTTGATGTTCCAAACCGTTATGACTATGCCGACCGTCATAACTCTATCGCTCATGTGTATTTATTACTTAAAACTACCTACTTTAAATTCTAATCTATGTATCTTTTTAATTTAGGTGTCCGACTTTTACAGTATTTGAGTGCTAGGGTGGCTAGCTTATGCATTAAGAAAGGCCTTTGGTTTAACGACTTGCTGTAAGTAAAGCAGCAACAAGGCGTTCATGCATCCTGCAGGCCGTGGCGAATAGATAACTCTAGCTTTACCGGGTAGGCGGGGGGCTGAAGTGTGCTTGGCAGCCTTGTTGAGCCTCTGCATTTCTGAAGATTATTAGCTGAAAGGCCCCACTGGGGGGCGGGGTGTGAAAATAGCATTCCGGCTTGCGCTATCATCTGGCATTTTCATAATTTCCAGGCGTTTATTGTAGTTGTATTGCTATTGATTACTGCGTTCCATCCACTCTCCCACCCATCCGCATTCTAATGGGCGATCCGGCCAGCGGCTTTCTCACCGCCCTCAGTGGCACCTACAAAGTTGTGGAATTCGTATTTCAGCTATCTAACGTGCGTGCTGAGATGCATATCGTGCATCAGCAACTTGAACTCCTCGAAGGGAATTTGCGAGAACTCAAAACCCTTTCTACAGACAAAAGAATCACGCTAGACCAAGATCGTCGGGAAAGAATTAACAGGTTGATTTACAATACATTGAAGCATATCAATGTGGTGGCGAAGCCAGTGGAGAGAAGGCGAGTCGAGCGACAGGTCAATGGTACGGTGTGTCTCTTCCATAGGATCACGTGGGTATTGAGGGATAAGGGGACTGTGGAGCAGAATCGGCCGCTGTTGCCGATATATCAGGCGGATATAATCAAGGAGATTATGGAGCTGAGCGCTATGTTACGAGAGGCCACGAGAAGGGGTGAAGATGGAGCTAGGCCAGGAGAGAATGAGCTCAATCATTTAACTGTACACAAAAAAAGTATGTTGGACCTTATTACGACTAGTGTGATGAGATAGGCTGTTAACGTAGAGCATAGGATCTATCAATCAACTGCAACCGCAAGCTGTGACGGAAAGCCAACTCTTGGATAGTGAAGAGGTGACGAGTGAGAAGGATTGGGTTGATTGGCTTCAGGATGAGCACATTGAGCAGCCGAGGCATCGAAAGAGGAGGAAGGTAAAACAAAAAGGGCTTGATTGGCTGCAGGCTGACGTCGATGATATGGAAGGGAGGGAGAGAAGGAGGCGGAGCAGATCGCGAAGTATATCAGAGAATTAAAGAATGTATTCCATAGCAACTGGCTTTGATTAGATACTCTATAGCAGCTAGCTTGGCACGTTTTCTTGACCCTCCACATAATGCCGGAATTGAGTGCGAGGCGCTGGCACTGCCGGCATTGACCGCCTGTGACTTTGAGCATCCAAGGCACTTAGAGGCTCTCCAGTGGTTCTCCGCGAGGTCCTTTGCTTGTCCCATTCCGCACTACTAATCCGCTGCGGCCGCGAAAATCGTCTACCGTAATTGTCCGTTACTTTCAGCAGAGCAGGAAACCTCGCTTGTCGAATGCTGTTCCTACTCTTCCTCGAGCGGTCAATGACAGACTGCGAAGTCGGATGTCGAGATTCGCGCGGTTCTTCTGGCTGCGTCCACGAGAATTCGTATCTAGCAGGCTGGCGGAGAAGGCAAACCCCGAGGTCGGCCGCATGCTGCATTAAGCTTTCTAGGTGTTCCACTCTCTCCTTAGTGTTTGCCGGGTCGATGTAGTTGGCGAGATGTCGGTCGAGGGTCTCAACAGCCCGTCGGATGTTCTGGTTGCGTTCTTCAAGGTATCGCCTATTCTGATGCTTCTCACTTCGATGGAGATTTAGAAGATAAGAGGAATGGATCCTCCATTCAGATACTGCTAGGTTGAACACTGTGCGGTGGGTCAGCACCTCAGTGTCGAGGGCTAGATGGCACAGGGCTTACATTCTGAGTTGTCGTTTTGAGGTACAGCTCGGAGAAATTGAACTATCTCTCGGGGGAGGAATGAGTCTCTCTCATTTCCATAGGGATCAATAGAACCAACTATCACTCTTGCAATAGTTCGGTGGATAGCGCCTCTCCAAGATCGCGGAGAAGATTCTCCTCGTGTTGGAGACCGCTGCTGCGCCCGGTCGGGGTTTGAACGATCCGTGCACTCATTTGAAGAAGCCGTGCGAATGTACTCGGTTCGTCTGGTTGGAACTGGAGCTGAGGGTGTTGGTGAAATGGTGGGTTCTTCATCAGAGAAGTCGTCGTCAGAATCGCGCTCGTAAGAATGCCCGCCCGATCTCGAATGGTCTGTGCTCTCTAGCGATCGATAGAATGTATCCACATGATCACCGACGAAGTCCTTGAGTAACTTAACTTCTTCTGCTATTTTACGATCCTCCACGGGTTGTGGGAAATGGTCTTCCAAAAAGAGGGTTGGTCTGGCTCTAGGGGCTCCGGGCTGAGTGTTGTCCACTGAAAACCACCTCTTCCGGAACTCAGAAAGCATTTTTTCGGACTCGCGGGACAGGCCTCCACGTATTTAGAGATCCGGTTAAGGGAAATTGAAAGCATACGGTAAGTTGAAAAGAGGAGGCGATCTTTCAGCCACTTTTATCACTAGGTATGCTATGGATACCAGGCTGCAACGAGGCTCTCGATCTGCCATAGAAATTTAGATGGCGGGGCGATGCAAGTATAACGCAGCTGGGAAGATTCGTCAGGTCGCCACGGGGCTGTGGCAGGCCCTGGGACGGCACTTGGGACGCTGCTTTACAGCATATTGGGGCAGCTGACCGGAAACTGACCGGAAACCTAGCTTAGCCATGCCTCGTACTTGCAAGGCCCTCTACCGTGGCGGGATATATATGGCATGATAGGCACGAACTAATCACTAAGAAAAAACGCACCAAACTATCGACGTATCTGCTAATCATGAGCGGACCGGATTTATGGATCGGTGTTGACTTGGGGATGACCTTTACGGGTATACGTCCTCCCGTAGTATGGCTAGACCATTCAGAGTTGCTGACGATTCTCAGGAGTAGCCTATGCTGCGCGTGGGTGGGAACAACCTAAGCTTATCCAGGATTGGCCGGGTAAAGAAGGCGTATTTGAGAGCAAAGTTCCTACCGTTGTCACCTATGATGGCAAGCACCTGAGTTCCTGGGGTTTCGAATGTGAGGATCCTGAAGAAAGCGAGGACCCAAAGAAAAAAGAATACAAGTGGTTCAAACTGTACCTCGATGAGGCCGTCCTCGAGCAAGCCAATTCTAAATTCACTATGAATGACATAGAGCGATGGTACAAAGACTTCCTAAGCGAACTCTACAAGCACGTCAAAGTCACCATGATGGTCCAGCAGCGCAATGCCTGGAAAGGCAAGGTTCAGTTTCTGTTCAGTGTACCTACTACATGGAACAAAGCTACTCTGAATCGCTACGAGAAGGCAATCAAAGATGCCGGCTTTGGAAAAGAAAAGGGACACAAAGTATCTGTTACCTGGACAGAGGCGCAAGCGGCTGCAATTTACACAGCAAAGAATTTGGAACAGACATTCAAGAAGAACGACGTCCTCCTCGTTTGTGATGCCGGAGGTGGTACTACGGATTTAGCAGTCCTTGAAGAGACCGGTAACGTAAAAGATGGCGGTGTTCCGCAATTAAAAGAGCTTGATAGAGTATTCGGTTGGCCAGCAGGTTCAACTCGGATCGACAAGGCATTCTTAGCTCATGCGGAGCAACGTCTCAATTTATTCAAGCGCAAGCATCCGAATGAGAGCAAACGTATCCAGGATGTAGAAATGGCAGCGGAGGAAATGACGAAAGGTAGATTCCAAGGATATAAATGTAGTTTTGGAAAAAAAATTTCAAACTTACCAAAATTCAAAATCCCCATTCCTAGCCTGGCAGCATCATTCTCTAGCCCTGAGTGTGAGATTGAATCTGGAAAGCTGGTGGTGTCAAGGTAAGACTTCCGAAGTTTGTGAACGCTCAGAGACTTCGGCTGACCAATGCTGTCTAAAAGTGGGCAAATGGCTGGATTCTTCAGCCCTCAATTGGAAATTATCTTCAATGCTATTGACCACCAACTGACAAATCTGTATGAAAAAAGGAGAGACAAACAAGTGGTAACTATACTATAAGCAAGGGGGAAAATAGAATAACTGATTTGAACACCCAGGACTATCTTGTGCTCTCCGGGGGTTTAGGAAGCTCAATTTACGTGATAAACGAGATTGCAAAGCGCTATATCGATGGACCCACTGCTGGAAATTATAAAAACATTCGGCAGCTAACCATCCTTAGGGCGGATGACCCGTGCGTATCCTTTCCCGTCATCTCCAAGCGGACAGCTGATTAGAAGTAGGCGACTGGCTGTAGTGAGGGGTCTTGTCCTTGACCGAACTCAGAATATGAGTGTCGGTCAGCCCATTCTCAAATCCTATTTTAGCCGTGCAAATTACGGCTTCTTATGCGTGGAACCGTACAACTCGGAAAAACATCTGCTGCAGGATACATACCGAGACTGGGATAACAAACTGTATGTTAATAACCAGATTCATTGGGTCGTGAAAAAGGTAAGCCAGCCTACAGCACATCTACGAGATTGCAGAGTGGGCGTGTGATAACAATGTGTAGGGACATGATCTGACAGAGGATGAACGCATCATAATTCCCTGCAGACGGAAGATTGACCCAGATAGTCATGACCCTCTTCGAGGTTGGAAAACCACTATCGTGACTTCCAACAACAGCGGCCGGTTTCTTCCAATGAACCTATCGGAAGGTACAGTCCTGTGGCGAATGCTTCTAAATGAGCGCGAGACTAATTTTCTCAGGTGGTGTGGAAGAACTTTGTATTTTGCGGTCCGATCTCAGCCAATTTAACCTTCACAGCGGAGACTTCAAAGAGCACAAACCAAGGCTATTTTCCAAGAAAAAAGCCTACTTTACCGCCAAATATGAGATACGAGTCCTGGTTGGGGCGGCGGACATCAAATTCGAGCTTTGGTTCCGGAGTCGTAGATGCGGGGAAAACTCCATGGCTGTCACATGGGGCCCAGGAGCATCTGCCCCAGTCAATCCAGAAGTCAAGGATATCTTAGATCCTAAATAGACGGCGGTAAAGCAAACGGCCCGCGATAATCAAGATACCGTAGTATAATATAGCATAATAGTGTCTAGCAATTAAGTTATAAGAACAGCCTTACTAAAAAATACAGTACGCTCGGAGTTGGGTGCTTTGTTTTAAAATAAAAGCTGCAGAATTAATAAATTGCTTCCTGTACCTCGTTATTTGAGATATCTGTGACTACTTAGACACGCCTAAAAACAAGACGCGGCAGCCTTATACGGCGCAGCATCGGCATAAGCCAAGGAGATCCTACTAGTTATACCTACTACTGAAATTGCTATGACGAGTTCTGTGAATAAAACTCTTAAAGGCATGGGGGATTTTTCTAGTCGCTGCCACTTTATATTGAAAATATTCATTGATTTAGTGTTCTGCTTTATACCGGTACACGACTCGTTCCGGATTAGATGTGCTTTATTCCAGAAAAAATTGTGTATCGCTTTTGGAGTCGTTTTTGAGTTTTGATTCAAGCAATCATGTACGGAGGTCGCTAACATCTAAATTTGCACCTTCCTAATTAGGAAACTAATTTGGTAACTCTCTTAATATATTAATAAATAAATATTTTTATATTTTTATATAAAAATTTATGCATGCGGCCACGGCCAACAATTGACGATGCACGTAGTGGTGTTCTGCCCCAGGCATGCTGCTGGCCGGGCGGAAATGTATTACCGTGCTGGAACATCCTTATATAGAGAGCTCCTAACTAAACCAAAGGCTGCCAAGGCAATTGCGGACTAGTTTATGCAGACAAACCTCCTACCGCACCTTTTACTTGCTAGAGAACTGGCTAGGGTAAAGGGAGGAGGCCAAGAAGTGCCCTAAGATGTAGAGGATAAATACTGCAGAATTTGGCAGATTTTAGTAGATTTTAGCAGAACTTAGCAAGCCACGGAGCTGCGCACGACGATACAGACGACGGCACCCCTACTTTACTTTCACTTCTACACCACTAGGCCTTATAGGCCGCTAGCCTACGCCCTACCTAAACGACCGGAGCAGCTAGGAACGAAACTTAGGCCCTAATTATACACTTACCGGATGGACCCAGGAGTACGCATTAAGATGGCTTTTCTATAGCGCCTTAATAAGACATCTACTCGTGCTTAGTAGTTACAGTGTGTCCAATAGCTAGCGACGCTGGCAGCGTAGCTGCCAAGAAGCTGATAATGTAAGTAGTCAGCGAGTAGTCAGTCGGCGTATAGGGTAGTTACAGTCAGTCAACAGTCAGTCAGTGATAAGACTACAGCTCGCTGACAGCTCGCTGCCTTGGTGGTAAGATTTGGTGGTGTTTTGAAGCTTTTGGTAGAATTTAGATCTTTGGCTGAGATCCGGTTGGCCAAGCAATAGGAAACCCTTGGGAATCTCTCGCTTAGCTATAGTAAATAAGCATTTTTCCTAATATCTCTACTACGCGTGTAAACCTATTCCCCTATATTAAAACGTGCCTTTTATTACCTATATAAAATGTAAAGTATATTACATTTTACGCCCCAATAAGGTAGCAGAGCTTCTTCCTCTGATTTTTTCTCTGCCTCTTCCTCTACCTCTTCCTTATTAACCTCATCTACGCGTCCTTTAGTACCGCGCAGGTCTTGTGGATTAACTACCTCCTCCCCTTTTCTAACCAATAATAATACCGAATTAGGCGATCAAGATAATTCTATATCGCAAGAGCCTCCTTTAGCTGATTAGAACTACGGCTGTATCTTTCCTATTAATTAGGATAATCTCTACTTAATATTATACGGCAAGCTTACTAGTAAATATAGATACCGAGTTATTAATAAGCGGTTACTATTAAGTAATGCCTTTATATTACTAATATAGAAGTATAGAGTAGATATTTTTTGGGACGGTCCTTTAGGTAAAAAGAGGCTTTAGCTATATAAGCTCTGCCATCTAGCTTAAAGACTAGGTGCTTTACTTATAATAAACGGCAATAACCATATTAGCGGCCATTTGAAATTAAAGCATAGCCTTATTATTAACTTAAAAAGCTATAGTAGTAGTATACAACTACCAGCTAATTAAGCTTCTACTCTAGCTACTAGCCTTAAACGCTAGCTGTTTTGGGCAGCTGGCTATATTTAAGCCTATATTAATTAGATAATTCTATAGGATATTACCTTCCGTTAAGCTATAAGCCCTTATACGCGCGCTCTACTAACATTTAACCGTCCTTAGATTTAGGAGTGTCTCTTAAAGGCGCCTATATCCTTAAGCAATTAGATTAAGGCCGCATTTAAACGGCGACGCGTTAGTATTAAAGATATCCTCCTTACCGCACTTAGTAAAATTAACCTTAGCTATAATATCTGGACATCTATAAACGGAATATCGCTACTTAATATAGTAGCTTATTTTATTAATAAAGACGGTAGGCTTTAATTAGTGCTTCTAGGCCTTCTATAACTGCGAGGATTATATACTACTAAGAATATAGCAACGGCTTTAGCAACGGTAATTTAAAAGTATCAAATTAATTATAAGCTCGGCTCCTTAATAACTAATAACGCTAGTAATAATAACAAGCTCTATAGTTACCTCTTATAAAGCCTCTTAGTTGTTACAGACGCTTTAAGTACAATATTACGACTACTTGGAGAAAAGTTAGAAGAAGCTAGTTGGTTAATACAGGCACGGTCTAGGATAGATCTGGTAGAACTATGTGACGAGGAATAGTAACCAAGTCACGTGATATAATCTATGTAATCTATATAATCTATATAATCCGCGACAGAGTAAATAGAGTATACGTACCTTATGTATAAGGAGGGTTTCCTAGGAGTATAGTTATATATTTAAAGGACCATAGTCCCTACTCTAGATAGTTCTTTCCTTATAGTAATTCTTAGAATATAATTAGAGTTAATCTATTAGGTAACTACTCCACTAGTTATTATTACGTTATTAACTTTAATTTATATTACCTATACACCTAGCCTAATAATAAGCCTATTGTAGTTCTTACTATAAGGTTCTATTATATAATTACTACCTAGTTACGGTATTAAATATAGAAAGTTAAATAATATACTACTAAAAGCAGCCACCACAACGCCATTAACGGCGGCAACTACTTTAAGGTTAGGAAATAATACCAGTATAGCAGATACTAACTTATAGCAACCTATAACGGTCGGATAACTATAAGAGATAGTTAACTAGTTAATAGAAAATAATGTAACACTTAAATAGAGAATTAATGGAATAGTGTAACGGAACCTTGTAGCAAGTACTACGGTAGGTTCGTTATTGGGCTAGGTATATAGGTAATGCGTAAAGTTAATAACGTAATAACAACTAGTGGAGTAGTTGCCTAATAGATTAACTCTAATTGTATTCTAAGAATTACTATAAGGAAGGAACTATCTAGGTAGGGATTAAAGGTCCTTAAATACACAACCGTACTCCTATAAAATCCTTCTTATACGTAAGGTATATATGCTCTATTTACTCTATTATATAGATTATACAGATTACACAAATTATATAGATTATATTACGTAACTTAGTTACTATTCCTCGTTATATAGTTCTACTAGATCCATCCTAAACCGTACTTATATTAACTAACTAGCTTCTTCTAACTCCTTTCTAAATAGTTATAATATTATACTTAAAGCGTCCGTAATACCATCTCCCTCCTCTTTATCTTTATCCTTAAAGATTCCTAATATTTTTAAGTTATTTACTAGAGGTATAATATCCATCTAATTAATTTAGTTAATATTATTACTTATAATGCCTTTAAAGGTTTCTAAGCCTCCGCCTTCTTCTTCTATAGCTTATTAGTCTTATACCGTTACTATAATATTATCTCTAGGTGGAATAATACCATCTCCGTATTCTTGTTATGCAAAAAAGGGGTTAGTTTATATTACGCTAGTGAGTCCTTTATCTTAACAACCCTTTTCTTATTTAGAGTGCACTAAAGCGAATATTTATTTATCCTATAATATTTGCTTTATATCTAATACTAAGTATACACGTCCTATAACTTTTAATAGTCGTTAAGTTCCCTAAGTAATTTATTATAGGGTTTTATATTTAATCTGCCGCTGTAAAGCTTAATAGTAAACTTACAGGTGCCCTAGGCGAGATTTATTGTCTTTAACGCGAAGATTAAGCTCGCGCTAAGTAGGTAAAAGAAGAGGACCGTTAAGCTCTTAAAGCCCGCGCCTCTACTTATACTCGGCTTCTTTATCTTAAGAAAGTTTATAAAAAGGTTTGTTTTAAGGAGTAGAAACTTATAAAATAAGGTTTATAGAAACTTAGTAATAAAAGAATAGATTTTATTTTAATAGCAAAGGAAATAACTTTAAGTAATTCGGCAATCGCTCTTCCTAGGTCCCCCTTAGGTAACTTATTCTTTAGTAATCCTTCTTTAATATTACCTAACCTATTCTTTTCCAATACTCCTATACCTTTCCTATAGCGTTCTTTAAATTCTCTAGTAGCTCCTAGGTAGTTTTATTATAGCCTATCTACTTAACCTCGTACTATATTTTATTATTAACGTCCTTATAACTAATAATCTTTAAAACTTACTATTTATCTTCCTCTTATCCTCTATACGTGTCTACTTCGTAAACTAGTAGCTTAACTTTTCCGTATACTAGCTCTAGCATTATAATATACTATATAGGGTAGATTTTTATCTTAGCTAATAGGTTTAACTTAAACGTAACTAGTAAAATCCTCTATCTAATTTTAAAAGGTCCTAGTCTAACATAGTCCAACTTCTTACTTAGTTATTAACTCTTGAAATTTTTGTATAGTAGCTATACTTTATCTCCCTCCTTAAAATCTGGTCCCTTAAATCTCTTAGTATTATAGTATTTCTTTATTCTTTACTATACTACCTTAGCTATTTCTATAAGGTTCTTATAAAGATTTATTAATATCTCCATCCTTTACTTAGCTATGCTACTTATCTTCTTTACTTAACGTAGCAATAGTAATATTCTTAGCTTATATCTATAATTCGCCTTAAATAGTAACGTACCCATTCCTTCTTATAGTATTATATTATATATAAACTATATAACTAGTAACAGTAATACCCAATTATTCTATACGTAATTAATATAATATCTTAAATACTACTCTAGTATTTAATTTAATCTTTCCATTTAACCGTCTATCTGCGGATAATATACGGTAAAAGTTACTACTTAAACTCCTTACTCTACTAAGAATACCTCCTAAAATACTACTATAAATCTTAGATCTCTATCTAATATAATCTTGCTTAATGCTCTATACCTTATAAATACTTCTTTAATATAGATTTTAGCAATATCTTTCACTAATATTTCTTCTATATATACTATAAAGTATCCCTACTTTATAAGCTTATCTACTATTACTAAGATTATATTATAATCTTGTTTAGTAATAGGATCTCTTAACTTTAGTAACTTAATAATAAAGTCTTATAATATAACCTCCTATAGTCTCTCTAGTATTTTAATAGGTTATAGCCCTCTATATAGCTTATACCTTATTAGTTTATTTCTTTAGCAATTTAAATACTCCTTAGTAACCTTTTTAGCTATCCTCTAGATTCCATTAATAATATACTCCTCCTAAAGTCTTAATACTAAGCCTATAGCTCCGTTATATCCTTAAGTTAGTCCTTTATAAAAATCTTCTATAAATTACTCTGCTATACTTCTTAGGATGTACTTCGCTTTTTAGTTTTCGTATATATTCATCTATAGATCTTCTAGCTATACTTCTAAAATTCTCTATACCTAAAAGCTTTTTAGTATCTTATAAACTCTATCTAGTCCTTCCTAAGTTGCTATAACTTTAGGATAATTATACCTAATTAATCCGTCTATATCTTTTTATAGTAAAGCCCCTAATAGCTTTTTATCGTTTTATAGTTTAGCTTTTTAACTTAAAGCATCTGCTTTTATATTATCTATACCCTTAGTATACTAAATCTTAAAATAGTATTCTATAAGCATCTCTACCTATCTAACCTATCTTTAGTTAAGTTCCTTTGTCGTTAAAAATCCTATTAGGTTCTTATAATCCGTCTTAACTATAAATAGTTTTTCTATACCTTGCAAAAATACTCTCTATTCTTTTAATGCTATAACTATACCTAATAACTCCTTATTATAGATGTTATAGTTTAGTTCCAGTAGTATTATCTTCCAACTATAATATACCACTAGGTGCTATCTATCTAGATGCTTTTATATAAAGCATGCCCCTAGTATAAAGTTTAATACATCTATTTTAATAACTATCTCTAGTCCTAGTTAATAGATCTTAAGAACTAGCTCTTAGGTAAACAACCTTTTAACTTCTTTAAACAGTTCTTATTATTCCTTTCCCTATACCTATAGTTCTTCTTTCTTTATTAACCGCGTAAATGGCTTAATATCCTTTAACTATTGCGCTATAAACCTTCTGCAGTAATTATAAAACCCTAGAAACGATCTTAATTGCGTAACGTTCTCTAGTTCTTACTAATTTACTATAACCTTAATCTTCTTTAGATCTATTATACTAAGTTAGCCTAGTTTAATAATAAATCCAACAAAATCTATCTTTCTAGTAAAGAACTTGCATTTCTTAATTGCTACTAGCATCTATTCTTCTTATAGTCTCTTTAAGACCTATTTAATATATTCCCTATATTCTTCCTTAGTTATTAAGTAGATAATAATATTGTTAAGGTATACTATAATAAATTCATCTAAGTATTCTCCTAATATATTGTTAATTCGCTTCTAAAATATTGCTAGTGCGTTTATAAGCCCGAATTATATAACTAATAGTTTATATAGTCCTTCCTTTAACCTAAAGGCTACCTTCTATTCGTTGCCTTCCTTAATTCTAATCTAATAGTACGCCTATCTTAGATCTATCTTTATAAAGATTTACGCGTTACTTATCCTATCTTAAATTTTACTAATTAAGGGTAAAGGATACCTATTCTTCCTAGTAATACTGTTTAACTATCTATAGTTAATATACAGCCTTAGCTTACTATTCTTTTTTAGGATAAACAATACTAGATAACCCGCTAATAATTATAATAGTCTAATATATCCCTTTTATAAGTTCTCCTAGATAAACTCTTTTAATACTCTACCTTCTTCTTTAGTAAGCTTATAGATTAGAAAAAACCTTAGACTTATTCCTAGTTCTAACTCTATCTTATAGTCCTATACTATATACTCTAATAACTTTTTACTTTTTAGTAACTATAGTTTCTTACCATACTTATAGTATCTTTTTAGTATATAGCTTAGTCCTTTTTCCGTTTCTTTATAGGTCGCTCCTACTTAGTACTATACTAACTTAGCTTATTATTACGTCTTACAGCATTAAATATCTCTAATATTAACCTAACCTGTAACCTAATTAATCTTTAGATTGTACTCCTATAACTAAGGTATCCCTAATATCACCTTATTCTTCCCTAATAGTAGGATATTAAAAGATATCTAAATTTATCTTCCTTTAATAGTTAACTAAATAGGTCCTATTTTAAGATTAATAATACCGTCTCCGTAGGCTATCGGATTTTCTAAAATTATTACTAATAAATATAGGTACTCCTTTCTCCTATATAGTAGTTCCATTCTTTTAACTGCTACTAGTAAGATATAGTTCCTTATTACTCTACTATCTATTAGTACTTTAAACTATTAATCTTACCATTTAACTTATAGATTTAGGTATTTTTCTTAAATTCCTTTAAGGGTCTAAGGCTCTACTACTAGTTCCCTCTAATCCTATAGGCCTCTACTTTTCCTAACTATTAGCTACTAGATCCTATTTATACTTAGTCCAACTTAGGCTAATACTTAGTTTACTTTTTATCTTTAATATACCATAAATAGGTATTCTTTAGATATTCCCACCATTATCATCTATCTAGGCATTCTTCTATAAGAAATCTTCCTAGTTAAAGTGTTAAGTCCCCTTATTCTTAAACTTCTACTAAATGCCAGCTATATATATACTTAGCGTTTTAATATTTTGCCTTATCCGTCATCTAATATATCCTTATTAGATACTTCCGATTTTTATCTTTTAGTATCCTATATATACTGCACGTATTATCTATATATACTATCCATAATAGTATATAATATGCTTAGTATCTTAGGTTAACTCTTAGCTTATCTTTATTCTTAAGTTTAAACCTTTCTTATATTAATCTAAGTGTTATAACTTTATTTACAGGTACTAAGATTTATTTCTTACTTCTCTAATCCTCTAATTACTCCTTTAGATCTTTTAATGTTATAATTAAGGCTCCTTTAATATAAGTTATAGCCTTTTCCGTAATCGGGTAGTCTTAAATAACTTTTTCATCTAACCATATATAGAAATCTTCCTACTTATTATTATATCGCTACCTATACTACTTTTAGTACAGTTACCTAAGTATATACACTCTATCTATAAGGAAGTATCTTCTTATTACTATATTATAATAGCCCTTTATATATCGTTCCTTAAATCTAGTTAAAATCCCTAGATC